>OKSP01000120.1_pt1 | contig 58531 bp, 52 predicted proteins | sample 2434041 | NCBI WGS metagenome assembly OKSP01 (sample SAMEA3879593, study PRJEB24766) | human gut metagenome | biome: human-associated habitat; feature: feces | place: USA | collected 1985/1987
TCATTCATTGCAGTGCCACGCCGGAAGGAAAGTCCCTTTCGGCGGAGGCTTGCCGACAGGATCATATCTTGCACCGTGGTTTCCGTGATATTGGCTATCATTTTTACATCACTCGTGATGGGGAGATTCACCGGGGACGTGCGTTAGAAAAGGTCGGGGCACACTGCCGTAATCATAATGCCCATTCGGTTGGTGTTTGTTATGAGGGAGGACTGGATGCGAACGGAAAACCGAAAGATACGCGTACACTGGAACAAAAAGGAGCTTTGCTTGCTTTGTTGAGGGAGTTGAAAAGGCAGTTTCCGAAAGCACTGATTGTGGGGCATCGTGATTTGAATCCGATGAAGGGGTGTCCGTGTTTTAGCTGTACAAAAGAGTATTTGCTAATATAAGCTGATAAAAACGAATGGCTGACAGAGGTTTCATTATCAGCCATTCGTTTTTATCTATTTTATTGTTTAAACTGTTAATCCCAATCAATTATACATTACCTTACAATCGCTTCTTTGATTGATTCCACAATATAACGCACATCATCATCCGTCACATAAGGACCCGCAGGTAGACAGAACCCTACCTTGAAAATATCCTCTTCCACCCCGTTAGTATAGAAAGGAGCATCCGCATAAACTGGCTGCTTATGCATCGGCTTCCAAACAGGCCTGCATTCTATCCTCTTAGATAGCATGAATATACGTAATGCTTCCACATTCTCATTCGGCTGACAATCAGTAGTAGCACTATCTACGGCTTTAATCACACCGGCAGCCCCCCCCACAGCAGTCTTGACAACTTCCTTATAGGCATTCTCCTGCCCTACCACCTTCACTTCCGGGTCGATGCTAGCAGTACAAAGCCAAAAATTAGAATCATAGCGGGAATCAGCAGGTTGCTTGTGAATATGAACACCCTCTACATCTGCCAACAGTTCTTCATAAAGTACCTGCACATGCTTATGATGAGCAATATGTGTATCAGCAACAGTCATTTGGCCACGACCTATACCGGCGCAAACATTACTCATGCGGTAATTATAACCGATCGCAGTATGCTGATAGTAAGGATAAGCATCCCGAGCTTGAGTTGCATACCACATAATGGTATTTTTGTCCGCAGCATTCTGGCAGATTAGAGCACCACCACCTGACGTAGTAATCATCTTATTACCGTTAAATGATAATACACCAAACTTACCAAATGTACCCAACACTTTACCATCGAACTTAGAACCGAATCCTTCAGCAACATCTTCCACTACCGGAATATCATAACGATTAGCGATCTCCATTATCTTCTCACAATCGTAAGGCATACCATAAAGCGCTACAGGTACAATTGCTTTTGGTTTTTTCCCTGTCTTAGTGATACGATCTTTGATAGCTTCTTCGAGCAAAATAGGATCCATGTTCCATGTCTCCTTTTCCGAACCCACAAATACAGGTTTTGCGCCAAGATAAATGATCGGATGTGACGAAGCACAAAATGTAAATGACTGGACTATAACCTCGTCACTTAGCTTTACTCCACAAGCAATTAATGCCAGATGTACAGCAGCTGTGCCCGCAGAGAGTGCAACAATTTCACTTGTACCTCCAACGAATTTTTTAAGCTCATCTTCAAACGCATTCACATTTGGTCCCAAAGGTACCACCCAGTTAGTATCAAATGCCTCTTTTACATATTTTTGTTCAGCACCTTCCTCGCTCATGTGGGCAAGGCAGAGGTAAATTGTTTTTTCGGGTACGTAACTCATTTTACTTCAATTTTTATTGGGTTTTAATTAAATTCATAGAATGTAATGTCCGGCCATTATTTTTACACCACTCAATTCATAACTTTTAAGTTTTTCCCAACTATCCTGTGCCTCCTGTCTATTGCTCTTAGGCCATTTTGTAACCACTTTAGTGCCGGGAATATAGCTATCACCTGTGAACAAGAAACCATTACACAAATAAGAAATACAGCTCCAATCATGGCCGGGAGTTAAGATTGCAGCAACCTTCATTCCTGCTAAAAAATTAACCTCACCATCGTACAAAGTATGAATCATCTCAGACTCAAAAGATATATCAGAAGCCTCTATATGATAACGAGAAATATTCAACTTCGGCTCCTTTAGCCCCTTTACTCCATTCTCTGATGTACAAATAACAGCATGGGGATAGGTGACAGCAATTTCAGGCAATCCATAAATATGGTCAAAGTGAGAATGAGTAAGTAACACAGCGGCTAATTTCAGGTTATGCCTTTGTAGATATTCCTTTATAGGTTGTACATCGCCACAATCCACAATAAAGGCATCATTGCTCCATTCCTCATACACAATGTATGTGCATGAATGAAACACGCTGTTCACTATACGGTGTATTGTCATTAATATGCAGTATAGCCGCCATCAACGGCAATTGTCTGTCCTGTAACCCAACGCGCAGCATCACTTAGCAGATAAATACAAGCATTGCTAATATCAGATGTCTCACCCAACCCCAACGGATGCTTAGCCTCAAGTACAGCACGCTTTTCAGGATCAGCCATATGAGGAAGGTTGGCATTAATAGGAGTCATGATAGCGCCAGGAGCTACGCAATTAACACGTATTTTCTTAGGTGCTAACTCTATGGCTAAACTACGACAGGCCGATTGTAAAGCACCTTTTGTAAGGCTGTACATGGTCTTTGCATTATCTCCTACAAGTCCCATGATACTCGACAAAAAAATGATACTTGTTCCAGCCTTATCATAGTGCCCCATACGACAAATCTCCTTTGTTAAAAACAAAGCTGAATAAATATTGGATTGAATCATAGCTGTCATATCAGTTTCCTTAATAAGTTTTAGAGGGGTAATAGAGCTGACACCTGCACAGTTGATAACACCGGCTATGAAACCTACTTCTTTTACTACTTCTTTCACCTTTTGAGCCATCAATTCTATATTTGTGAGGTCAAGTGATAACAACACATGATTATCGTTAACCATTTGTAACATAGTTTCTTGCAATCTTTGTTCATTGCGTCCTATAAGAATAACACGCGCGCCCATAGCAGCACAATCCATAGCACATTTACGTCCAATGCCACTACTAGCACCTGTCACTATTATATTTTTACCTTCTAATGAAAACGGATTATCCATGCCCCTCTACACACGCTCACCATGAGCAACTTCTACTATATCACTAATCTTTAAATCAACAAAAGGAACAATGGCAGTAGTCCATGTCATACCCACACCAAAAGCACTAAGCATAAGATATTTTTCACCGCCCATTTTGCCCTTCAATTGGTCAGCAATAGTAAGTGGACAGCTTACTGAAGACGTATTACCATACTTACCGATAGTTGAAGGGATTTTGTCAATATTAAGTTTCAACTTCTTAGCCAAATAGCTGTTGATAAAATTATTAGCCTGATGAAATACATAGTAATCCAGTGACTGGATGTCCATCCCACTCCACTCTATCACTTTTTTGATGTCACGGGGAATTTCACGGATAACGAAATTGAAAACATCCCCTCCCTGCATATATCCTTGCTCATCAGAACGAATATTACCATACTCATCAATAACCTTTTCTTTAATTGTTTCAGCTGAACTAGGCATACGGTAGCCACCACCGTTAATTTTAATGAGATCACCACGTGAACCATCAGAATTAAGTGAGAACCAACTATCACCAAACTTCTCATCGCATTCTACAAGCGCAGCAACACCGCCATCTCCAAACAAAAAGGCGGAACGGCGATCCTTTGGTGAATAAACTTTAGAACGTGTTTCGCCATCAAGCACCAGCGCTTTACGCAAGCTACCATTTTTCACCATTGAGAAAGCAATACTGAGTCCATACATAAAAGCCGAACAACCAAGATTAACATCAAAAGCGATACAAGAGTTCGATAGTTCCAAACGATCCTGCAACAGTACTGATGTAGCAGGCATACGGTAATCAGGAGTCTGTGAAATAAAGATGAGTAAATCAATCTCATTCCTGTCAATATTATTATCAGCTATTAATTTCTCGGCTGCTGCAAAGCATAAATCTGATGAACATGTCTCTGCATCAGCAAAACGACGTTCATAGATACCAACTTTGTCTACCACCTCTCTCACTTGATCCTCGGGAAAAAACTCTGTATATTTATAATTATTAACAATCCGTTGAGGAACAGCACCAGCCAAAGCGGTAACACCCACCCCTTTATATTTAAGAAAAGCCATAATCAGCCTACTTTTTACTTATTATTGGAAATATAGTTCATGATGTCGCCCAAAGTCTTCAACTGTTTGAACTCCACATTCTCAATCTGAATTTCAAACTCTTCATCCATCATTGCAATCACAGACAGATACGCCAGTGAATCCCATTCCTCTAATTCACGGAAAATTGTTTCTGTACTCAAAACATCAGTAGTTTCAATTTCAAGAGCCTCTGCGAACTTCTCAATAAAAATCTTTGTATCCATATTTTTTCAGTTTATGATTAATTTAATAATTTACAATTGAATTTTCCTTGCAGGATTACCCATATATAAATGTTCATCTTTAGGTTTGGTCATAAGTACACTACCGGCACCTAGACGCACATTATTACCAATCTTTATTTGCTGCAATACAATGCTGCCTACTCCAAAAAAGTTTCCATCACCTATAGTTACAGCACCTGATATACGTACTGCAGGCATAAGCACATTAAAACTCCCTAATACATTGTCATGTCCCAACTGTACAGATGAATTTAATACATTGAAATCGCCCAATATAACATCACACGAACCTGTACAGTTACGCTGTATAATGTTTCCCTTTCCAATCTTAAAACTCTCTAAATCAAGAATATCTACAGAGGGGTGAATAAGATTTGGAAAATTTATATTAGAATTGGTGATGATATTTGACAGTTTTTTAAGAATAGCCCCACTGCCAATAGCAATTACAAGATCAAGAGGTTTATCCCAACTATTTACAGTTTCGATCCCCCCCAGCACCTTTCCAAAATGAGAAATTGAAGTACCAGCTTCTATACTGTCATCAAAAAAACCGATAAAGTTCCATTGGTTATTATCCCCCCTTGCCCTATTAATAGCCCCCACTAAGCAAGCTACTTCTTTACCGAAACCACCCGCTCCAAATATCGCTATATCTTTCATTGTCATTTCCATTCAACATTTGTCCTAATAACTTTCATTGGACGCCCAACAGCCAATGCCTTAGCCGATATACCATGAGTAACAATTGAACCTGATCCAATAATCGCACCATCTAACTTCAAAATATTAAAATTCCAAGGAATGTCAAAATGCGATATTCCTTCCCCACTTATTTTAGCTTTTCTATGAATAGCTGTAAGATACAGCTTGTACAAGAACATGCATGGAGGTATTTTATGTCGTCCATTCCAAATACATATCTTATCAGCTATAGCTTCTATAAAAGAACGACATTTAATAATGAAATACAAAAAAAATCTTTTATACACTAATTCTTTCCATTAAATTTTGGCATTGTGGCAGAAACACCGTTCGATATATCCTTTCTACCCAAAACTTTCTGAATTGTAATCAATATCACTTTGATATCCGTCAACAATGTACAATGATCAACATACCACACATCAAGTTTAAACTTTTCAGTCCAACTTATAGCATTACGTCCATGGCACTGTGCCCAACCAGAAATTCCGGGACGCACCTCGTGACGACGCGCCTGCTCTGGTGAATAGATCTCCAAATATTCAACTAGTAAAGGACGAGGGCCTATCAACGCCATATCACCCACCAACACATTCCATAACTGCGGCAGCTCGTCAATACTTGTAGAACGAACGAATTTACCCACCTTAGTAAGTCGCTGTGCATCAGGCAGTAATCTACCATTGGGATCACGTTCATCAGTCATCGTCTTAAACTTTACAATCTTGAAAATTTTACCTCCTTTTCCTGGACGCTCCTGAAAAAAAAATGCACCAGCTCCCTTATTGGCAAAATATAACCAAAGTGTTATAACCAGCAATATCGGCCAAATAACCAACAATATACAAAAAACAATTGTGAAGTCAATACAACGTTTCAAACAATTCTTATACATACTTTTTCGCATTTTGAAATGTAAAATATTTCGCCGCATTCAACGAATTATCACTTAATTGTTTATAATATTCTAAGTTATTCTTCAAAGATAAAATATAATCAGCCATCGAATGAATTGCATTTTTATCAAAGCAAACCCCATTGTTATAACAAGATATTAACCCTGCTAATTCTGAATGTTTTGAAGCAATACATAATAACGGAACTCCTACCGCCAATAAATTATACGTTTTACTTGGAACACTAACTTGTGCTGTCTCATCATTTAAGGTCACTACCGCCACATCAGCAGCCCCTAATGAGTAAGGCAACATTTCTCTCTCTTGCCATGTCAAGAAAAGACACGAAGACAATCCATATTCTTTCACCATATTCTTCAAAGTCTCTTTTTTCTTCCCTTCTCCAATTATCAAAAACTGAATATCAACCTCCTCTTTCAGGAAGTTTGCCACCTCTATCATGTATTCCACATTATGGGTATATCCAATATTTCCAGAATACAAAACGATAAACTTATCACCTAAAGAATACTTTTGCACAAACGGGTTAACATTTTTCTCTATGGGATGAAACTGTTCGGATGCAACCCAATTCGGAACTACCCGAATCCTTTTTTTATCCACGTATTTTTCCAAAATCGTTCCCATACCTTCACTCAATGTAATCACTTTAGATGCTTTAGAGAATATTCTTCGATTCCATCTTTCCCAACATTTATACAGCATATTCCCTTCTCTTATTCCTATATTTCGCAAAGCATCCGGATATATATCATATACAATTACAGAAAAAAAGTTCTTAAAAAACAAAGCAAGAAGATAACACATAGGCGGATTAGTAACATACACCACCTCATATCCTTTGTAATTAAATAAAAGTTTAAAAAAGACTTGTAAAGTACCCCAACACCATGTAAAAAGCCTTTTTATAGAAGATTTTCTATTGTAAGCTATTATCTTATCCACTACTACCATATCTTTCAGTGGACGTTCCATCACTTTGACACTTCCTGCAATCAACGAAACCTTATCATATTCATCTGCATAAGCATTGACAATATCAATCATCAAATACCCTGTACTTTGATTTATCAAAACTACTTTTTTCATGCCTGTCCTGAAAATATTAAGTCTCCTAATTCCTCGGAGGTCATAAACTCTATATCCGGCCATTTTTTCAACATCTTTGCCAACAACTCCTCTAACTTCCTTAACGAATTTTCCCGGTTCTCTGGGTGCAAGAAACCTATATAATTTACACGATGAGAACTAATAGTAGCAGGTTTATGCCACAAAAAAGCTATTTCCATTTCTTTCAAGCAGTTACCTACCCAATCCGTACCGGATGGACTTTCCATACTAGAAGGTTCAAAGAAACAATTACGTGTCAAATAAACCTGACCTAACCCATTCTTTTGTCCTAAGAAACGTATATTCTTTTTAAATTGTCCATTGCCTAAAGGTTCCATTTGAATCTTTCCAGTATTAATATATTTCACCCCATTGTCAAAAAGAACCTTTTCCAATGAATTATTGAAAGGACCATTAGTAGGAACAAAATATTTTGAACGATAACCATATAACTGTTCAAACAAATCTAATCCTGTATTCAGAACATTTTCCATATAAGGAAGATCATCCATTGTATCTAAATCAAACGCCGCTTGAAACTCCGGTATTACCTCTCCATTGATACCATTATAAATACCAGTAATCTCATTTTTAAAAGCAAGTAAAGTAGAACAATGACCGCTCCTTAATGCACGTAACCAACGTTGCACATTCAAATGTTCACGCCCATGAAAAACAGGAACAAACAAACGCTTTTCTACTCCTTCTTTCCACAAGTCATAAACTTTGTCATGAGCAGGATATCGTTTCAGTGTCTCCGTATAAGGTTCATAAAAATATTCTGTATAACCACTTTCTTTTATTTTGTTAAATACAGGATTTGCTACCACATTCACTCCTGTCATCACAGGAACTTTCCCTTTTTTATCTTTGAATTTGGATAAAGTTTCAAACAAATACTCTAAGTCCTTATTACTTTCCAATGAATCATACAGATTATAATGATTGAGATTCTCTCTCATTCCTGCTTTCAACAAATTATTAAAAGCCTCTAGTGAAGACATGCGTATACTACCCCAATCATCCGACTCGATCACTACAATTTTCCGTTTTGTTCGCCAGCCAGGCACATTACTAGCGTGTGCTGACAGTAATGATTTCCATGTATTTCTATACATATGTGATTATAATAAAGATTTATACAGTTCTATGTAATCCTGATAACGCTCTTCTTTATTAAAAAAAGATTCGACACGCTTCCTACATAGGGGTTGATAGTACCTCTTTCCTTTCTCCAATATTTCAGATACAGCTTGATATAAGGCCTCAACATTCCCTTTCTCGACAATCCGCCCTGTATCTTTAGAAATAGCTTCCGGACTTCCTCCGGTTTGATAAGTAACTACAGGAGTACCACACGCAAGAGCTTCTATATTAGTAGTAGGGAAATTATCTACCCATGTAGGATTCACAAAAACATCAGCAACCGAATATAATGCAGCTAAGTCATACATATTTTCAGTCCGACTCACCCCAACAATCCCCTTCGGCAAGCTCCGAATCTGATCTTTATTTAAACCTACCAATACTATTTGTTCATTCTTGGCCAACATTTGATTCATTCGAATAAAATCAGTCAACCCTTTCCGGCGGTCCCATATACTAGCTACTCCCAAAATGATTTTATTCTCTGTACTCAAGCCGTATTTCACTTTCACCTTTTCATCTTTCTGCGGCTCAAATACCTTCAGATCTACTCCATTATGAATCACTTTTACTGGATAAGAATTGAAATATGAATGTTCTACAATCCCTTTCAGCCAATGAGACGGGGTTACAAAAGTTATATTACATACAGACGTAAACACCCTTTTTTTTCTAATAAAATTCTCTTTAGACTTATCTATAAATAAGGTGGCAGGATATCCTTTCAAATTAGGGCATTTACAACACTCTGTTTCCCACTTATTACAATTCACATAGTCAAAATAAGAACAATGTCCTGTCATCGGCCAACAATCGTGTAACGTCCAAACTATCGGTATCTGTACCCTAGATAAATAATTAAATAATACTTCCACATTCAAATAATACCCATGTAGATTATGAAAATGAATAATATTCGGATTTACTTTTTTTAATTCATCAATAAACCTTTTAGTTGCGTGGGTAGAAGAAAAGCCATGTTTATCCCACAATCGAGTAGCCAAGACATGGCACTTCACATCCCAATCATTCCCTATACGAATAATAGAGGATTGACTATCCCTAACTATCCGACCATAAGCAATATAACTTTCCATCCCATTGGCAATAACAGTCTGACCGATTTCTTCAGCTATTCGACCAGTACTACCTGTATTGACAGAAGTGTTTATTTGAAAAATTCTCATCTTATCCTAATTAATTTATGTATTACATTTCCTGGCAATACATTATCAACAAACCTAAAAGGAACATTCTCATATTTCAAAGAATCAACATATTCCAAGGCCCATTTTAGATTAGATATATTAATTTTATCATCACCTATATTAGATGTTATAACTCCGTTCTCTGTTATATAATAACTCTCCAACCGAGGATTATAATTTTCTACACAATTCAAAATTTCCCATACACCTTCTGAAGAGTTTGTCGAAATAACAGGAGTATTTAAAAACAAAGACTCAATCAATACACCTGGCAACCCTTCACTAATAGAACAGGAGACTAATACTTTAGCCCTTCTCATATACTTATAAGGATTCTCCTGTCTCCCCCAATAATGTACATTTTCTATTACTCCCATCTGATTAGCCATTTTTTCCAATCCATTCCATAAATGATCTGTATCTGCACCTATATACACTAGATGATAAGACTTTTCCAATAAATTAGACTCACCAAATGCTTTCAATATTCTTTCTGGAGCCTTATTTTTATCTAAACGACCGCAATAAAGAATAACAGGATTTTCAAATATTTTTTTTTCGTTATCATTCAAAGCATCAGCAGATAAAGTAAAAAGTCTATCCGTATTATGAATATTATAAACCACCTCCACTTTTTTAGTCGGAATGAATGGAAAGGATTCCAATATCGTCCTTTTTACTTCATTACTCACACAATACAATTTATCCAAAAAGGGATATATAAAATTATATATTAACAAAGTATATATATATGCGACTTTACCAACTGATTTCACTTGTTGATGAGGAGAATGAAAAATACCAATTTTTAAATCCTTTCTTCCAGAAAGAACATTAATTGTAGAACAGCTGAATAACGTTGAAATAGTAATATCAGGACTAAAGACCTTTTTTATCTTTCTAAGCCAAACAATCTGCCTGATTGCTATTCCCAAACGTTGTACTCCTGACGAAACATGATCAATAAACCACTCACAATCCTCAAATTCTTTGAATCCACCTAAAGATTTATGAATCAATACACATTTCACATTAACATCTTCAACTCTTTGTAAAGCTGTATATATATTCAAAGAACATAACGCTATCGTACCTTTATTACTTGGCACAACAATAAGTACTTTCTTTTTTCTCATTAATTCTGCCCTTAACCTAGTGAGACTTTAATCCCGTCTTTCTTAATAATTTTCGCAGGAACTCCTGAAACAACACAATTATCCGGTACATCTTTCACTACTACTGAATTTGGAGCAATAACCACATTATTTCCTATAGAAACTTTACCGATAATCTTTGCTCCCACAGTCATTTCCACATTATCTCCAATAGTTGGCACATTATCAAAAGTTTGTTTCGTTCCTACCACTACGCCAGGAGCTATAATACATTGCTTTCCTACTCGAGCTCGGGGTATAACTATGATAAAACCTAAATGGGGAATAAATAATCCTGGACCACATGTATTTACGCCAATTCTCATATTATACTTTGAACACAAATGTTTATAATTCCAAAAAACATAAGCATATTCCAATTTTTGAAAAATATTCTTTTTGATATTTGTTAAATACTCCAAACGTCGCAAAGTTCTTAAGTATTTTACCGCATGATAATTTTCATTAAATATAAAACGATCTATAAATCTTAAATGATAGCGTTTTAAATCTTCTGAAAGATAATATTTATAATCAACTTTATTCTTTATCATATCAATTGTGTTCTATAATTTCTCCCAACATATCAGAAGAAACAAATTCTACATCTGGCCATTTTCTTACAATACTATTTAAGAGCTTTTGAAACAAAATCAAATTTTTATCTCTGTTCCGAACATCTATATTTCCAATAAAATTTACTCTATGCGAACTTATAACTGCTGCTTTTCCCCATCTAAAAGCAATATTTATTCGCGATAAACATTCATCCACAACATCAAACTTATTTCTAAAGTGAGAAGGTTCAAAAAAGCAATTCCTCATCAGATATATTTGTCCTAGTTTATTTCTTTTTCCTTGATAATTATTCTTTTTAAAGTAAAAATTGGTACCAGAATCAAGAGGAATGCGTTGCGACACTAACCCCTGAATATATCTTATACCATTCAATTTTAAACTCTCCTCAATAAGGGGACTCCATGTATATGTAGTAGCAATAAAAGACTTCGAACGATATCCAAATAATTTTTCAAACAAGTTTAATCCTTCTTCAATAATATTATTATATAGCTTAATATCATCCTCCTTTGCTGAATCAAAAGCTCCCATATAATTGCCTTGTATATAGGGAGACACATTAGAAGTCAAACCAAATGTTCCTAAATGAAAAGCTCTTTTAGTTATCGAATCTTTTCCCTGAAGTACAGTAAGCCACTTCTTCACGTTCAAATGTTCTCTTCCATGAAATTGAGGGTGAAAAATACCAGCATCAATGCCTTTTTTCCACATTTCAAATACATTTGAATGATGAATACTATTACTCATAGTTGTAGTGAGAGGTTCATAATAATATTGTTGGAAATCAGATTCACGTATTTTTTGAAAATCAGGATTAGCAACGACAGCATCTGCTGTCAACACAGCTGAATTTCCATTTTTGTCTCGAACTGAAGTCAACAACTCAAATAATATCTCTAAATCATCCTGAGTAGCTAAGTTATCATACCGGCAATATATATCTTTATCAACTCGTATACCTTCTTTCAAAAATTGATTATATACTTCTAAAGAAGGCATTCGAACACTCCCCCAATCATCGCTTTCTATAACAACAATATGCCGCTTCGTACGCCATCCCGGAATATTGAAAAAATTATATGCTATGTTTTGTTTAAGTGACATCTTTATTCAAAAAACTTAAATTACTTAATTAGATAATTACTTAAATAGTATAATAATAGGTGAAAGCGAGATATCTAGAATTGACACATAATAAAACATACATCGTATAGAATATAAGGTATAGAATATACCTCCTAATATACTCATGTATGATATTATTTTCACCAATATACTACCTCTATTCTGCATAAAAATATGATAAAGTAAAAAATAGAATAAAGCAATAAATATGGCGTTATATCTACTTCCAAAATCAGGAATATTTATAATGATATTACGACATGAAAGAAAAACCAATGCTAACAAAATATACTGAAATGCTTTTTCATCTATTTTTATTCTCTTATGGTATATACCTATAAGCGACAATGAGATAACAGCTGCCCAATAGACTATTTTGCCACGCAAGGCAACATACCACACTGTTTCACTTTGGATATTATTTACAAAATCTACATAATCTGTATTTTCAAGCGAATAAGTATTTGCACGAGTTTCTATCGAACCGCCCAAATAGGAAGCATATTGAGAGATTATACTACTTATTGAAGTAAAAGACATAACAAATGAAAGTCCTACAATCATATAAATAATATAGGGTTTAGCCTTAAATACATAATACACAGCAAATAAGAATACTGCAAAAATATAGCTAAAATGTATAAGACAAGCCGTGGGAAAAGTTAATAAATATATTTTCTTTGATGTATTAATGTATGAAATAGCCCCAAAAGCAAACACATAGAACGCCGTATAAAAACGTACTCCAGCTAGACCCTGTATTCCAAAGACATTTATAAATAAAAAAAATATTCCAAATGAGAGTAATGTCTTATCTGAAAATTTAGGTAATAACTTTATCATTTTGACATAAAAGATACCAAACACAAGCCCAAATGCCAACATTAAAATATGTCCATTATTAGTAAAAGAACCTATAATAGTTTGCAACAAAGACACATATAAATCGGACGTAGAATTACTTCCCGATGAATATAGATTTGCAAAAACAGATGAGATGTCATTATAGGGCGTCTCTTGTAACAAATTCAAGTATCTATACAAGTCCATCCTATAATCTGTTGTGTTCATCAAATAGCCAAACAAACCCGAAAAAAGAAAAATGACAAGTTTTGCTCCATATTCATTCCGTTTCCACAATGCAAACAACAGTGCTATAATAGGAGAAAAAAGAAAACCTATAATCCAAACAATAGTTTGACCAGATCTCATCTTAGAATAAATATATTGTTGCCCTTCCATTATTGTTTATATAAGAAACGGAATTTAATAAATACACATGCATATCTTAATATCCAATCACCATATCTAAAAAACAACCTTATGGTTTTTTGGGGCTGCGTCCTAAAACCTGACGGGAATATAAAATGGAAAGCTTTGCACCCATGACGCAATTTAGCAGAGGTAGTTGTGAAATCTTTTCTAGAACGATCAATCCTTGCTATAGGTGCAAATCGTCCTGTCTCAACATTTCTCAAAGAGTTGTTCTCAGCATCTATAATATAAAGCGCAACAGTAATATCTGATTTTGCGAAAGGAGTAATTTTCGACAATCTCAACCACATATCCAGATCTTCTCCATGTGTGTAATTCTCATTAAACATCCCTACCCACTCAAAACAATCACGGTGCACACAAATACAATCAGAGCATGTTACGGCAAATCCTGTTTTGGCTATAGATACTGTTTCTGCTAATTCATAATCAGTAACCAAATAACGGTTAGGGCAAGAATTGTACTTCTTATTACTCTGGTCAAAAGAGGCTGTTACAACCTTCGCCTCAGAAAAATGTTCTATTAAATAATCATATTCCTCCAAAGCATTGGAATACATTACATCATCAGCATCAAAAAAGGCTATCCATTCACCCGTTGCCTCTTTTATACCTCTATTTCTGGCACTTGAAACACCTCCATTCGATTTAGAAACAATTTTAATTCGTGGATCAACAACAGCACGCGCCTCTTGCAAACTATCATCGGTAGACCCATCATCCACAACAATTATTTCAAAGTTATCATAGTGCTGCTTTAAAATAGATTCCAATGTTTTTTTTATGCAGGACGCCTTATTATAAAGAGGAATAACGATTGAAAATTTTATCATTATTATAGATTTTTCATTAAAAAGGAATAAGATATTGTCTGCATTGCCTGCTTTCGCTTATCAACCGCTTTCCAATCAATAGGCTCACACAAACGACTAGAAATCATATCATAGTTTAAAACATCAGATTGATCTACTTGGCGTTTTTCCAATCCTGCCATTTCTAGTAACGATTCGAATCGTGAATTACCACGATCCTTATTACCCAAACAGACAAATTGTTTATGGAAAATAATAGAAAAAACAGTACCATGAAATGAATCGGTAAGTACATAGTCTGCTTTTCTAATACCATTGAGCCAATCCTCAACAGGAGGAGACTGACGATCCCTATAACTAAAGCTACTGTTCTGTGCATCAGGATTGCCTATAACATTTATTTTACAATGTAAACGTTTCTGCAAATCATCAAGCAGTAGCCTCTTATTTTCGGTCATGTCAAGTATATAAACAGCTATACTTGTGTCCGGCTTCACTGGGCCTAATAAAAGCAACTGTTCATAGTCAGTAGCATTCAACAGCAAAGTAGGATCGAGTACATACTGTGCGGGCATACCCAAATATTCCTTCACTAATGATACCGCATCTTTCTCACGTACCGATATAGCATTAAATTGCTGCGCAAGTGTTGCACACATTATACTTTTATCCTGTGGATAGTCCCAATAAGCTATACCTATTGAGGCTGCATAAGCAATCCTTTTAACTGATTCATCTTTTACAAAAGAAAGATACATCCATTCAATATGTGCATTGTATGCCCATCGCCAAACTTGATCGCTCCCCACTATATAAGCATCAAACTCATATTGCTTTAATTCTTCGGCTGATATATGATGCATTGCCTTAGTTGTTGCGATGTGCGAAGCTATAAAGGGATTGGTATACTTGCGCATATAATTCACCTTAGTCGGTGACAAAGGAAACTGTACGGGATGCATCATCAAACAACGTACTAAACTCTTACAATAGTCAATACACCATCGCATATATGAATTATCGTTGGACCAATCAACAGTTAATACATCGTGCCCCATACGTTTGAGAATTTCTTGCATGGCAAATGCTTGCAGAAGTCCTCCGTAATTAGAATATAACGGTTGCGTTAGTATCCCTATTCTCATTATCTCTTTTTACTTAAAAATCTTACGCAATTTATTAAGTCCCTTTTCACCTGTTACTGATTTTACAGCATCAACCACTTTTCTACGTGTAGCAGCTTTTTCATCTAAGTATGTCATAATATTCAAAGCTTCACTCTCATTTTCATGTTGCGTAAAAACCTCAAAAATCATAGGTTTATCAGTTATTTGAGGATTTGTAAATACTTTAAGAGCCTTCATATACTCTTCTTTGGTTGTAGCAGAAAGATATTGATAACCTAGATCTTCCACAAAATGTTTAACAAGCAATGGAGATTGGTTTCCAAAATGTCCGGCTGCCGCCATATACTTGTCAGCCTCTTGACCAAAAGCAGCACAATAATGAATACTTAACCTGAATTCTGCTCCACGACCATTGTTAATAAGCATAATACGCACATTATTACCTACATGACGGTTACCTATCACATTAAGGTCATAAAAAAATGTTAAATCGCCCAATACTCCGTAAAATAAACGATCAGGACGAATAAGAGAAGCGCCAATCAAAGCACTAGTACATCCATCTATACCGCAACAACCTACATTACATGACGATTCAACGCCTTCGGGCAATGGGAAAATGTTCCAAGAACGTCGAGTATTGGACACTCCAATATGTATTGTTGAATCTTTGGGCAGACGAGATGAGAGCTGCTGCGCAGCCCATATATTACCGAACGGTAATTCAGGAATAGAATCATAAATAAGACTATAGGCTTTCTTACATTCATCTATGAATGAATGTTTACTTACAGAATCCTGTCCATAATTGTGAAAAAAAACTTCTTCCTGCATTTGAAAAACAGTAGTCAATTTGTTAAATGGATCACGCAATTCACCATCCTCACTAACACGCCATATCTCTTTATTAGGTATCTTACCTGCAAAAGTACTAGCCGATACTTCTCCAATATGTATCATTAAGTCAAGTGTCGGCATTGGTGAAGGAACTCCAGGCTGCAATTCGGCCAGTGTTGGTAACAGACGATATTTACCATAGTAACCACTAGTATGATCGCAAATAACTATAGCATCATATGTTGCACAAAAACGATCAATTGCATGAACAAGGGAGGGTGAAAAGTGTGCATGAGAACCTACATAGACTCCAATACGTCCCTCTGGCATCTCAGGAAGTTTATCCCAAGCCATAAAACGATGCATTACACGTACCTCTGGTAAAGTTTTCACCGAAAAATCCCTGCTATAAGATGTAAAAAGGTTTATATGTACAGGTCCACCACCATTACGACGTAACTCGAGTACAGCCTTATTGGCCTCCATCATCACATAATCCTCATCACGACTATCACGTACCACTGGTAATTCAACCTGTAACAACGCTATATCGTTAGGAATATTACGACGGTCAATATTCTGTGGGATTAACTGACCTATACGATCAGTTCCTTGATGAGAAGTGACTGCCAATATAGGTAATTTTCGATAGAATGCTTCTGTCATCCCTGGAATATAATTTCTAGAGGCTGTCGCACCTGTACAAGTCAAAACAATAGGTTCACCACTTTCTGCTGCCATGCCACACGCCATATATGCAGCAGAACGCTCATCAACAGAAGAATAAACCTCAAACCAAGGATCATTCTGCACACTTCCAACTAAAGAATAGTTCGTGGTGCCAGGAGAAGCGATAATTTTCTTTATTCCGTTTGCTTTTAACAGCGAAAGCAAAATTTGAACGTTTCTCTCAGATGTGTAAAACTTATCATTACTCATATTTTTATTTTTTATATCATTAACTTATAAATAGTTCTTAAACTTTTCTCATGTCATTCGTTATTAGATTAAACAAATTGATAAGGAAACACGGCATATAACGATGTTTTATATAACTCATTTTTTGCATGAAACCCGGAATTTCACATAAGCGAGTATGCTCACCACAGACTCTATCGTTCACAGCTTCTATTGCCCAATTAATATTTGAGAATTTTGGCGCATTTAAAAACTCTATCAGACATTTTTTCAGTCCTTCTTGAGGAGAGATAAAGTCATTTACATCACAAAAATGTGCTATTTTTGCATTGTCGAAACTACGATTAAAATATCGACAATATATCAATTGATAAACAAACCCCGGAAACTTAAAATTTGTAGATTTTTTAGTCATCACTACTCTAACATTACGTTTTACAGTCGGATGAACTCGCAATACATCAAGATATATATTCAGAACATCACTCCAAGGTAAGGATTGAGTAGAAGTGACGTGAAAAGCCTCTCCTATTGCATCTTTTTGTCCAACAATTGATGCTATTCCTTTTGCAACATCGTCACCAAAAGTCATAGTGGTAATCTTCGTATTCACATCATCAGAGAAAACTATCGAACGCCCATGAATAGCTCTATAAAGCCAATTCTCTTTTTCTAATACCCCCAATTGCAAACGGTACGTGTTATAAGTAATAGATGGACGTATTATGGTATAATTCTCATAACCAGAATTACGCAATATATTTTCTTCACGTGCCTTAGCTAGGGCATACTCGTTAGTCCTCAAATATACAGCATCAGTCGATACATCCAACAACCGTGGAGAATCCTCTGAAATCAATGCATTATTCTCAGCATACACACGGGCAGAACTCACGAATACATATTGATTAGTATAAGATAGTAATAATTTAACAGCATCTGCAAAAAAAGTTTCATCATGTACCATAAAATCTATGACTACATCCCATCGCCGTTCTTTTAAAATTCTTTCTAAAAATTCTATATTACGAGCATTACCCTTGATGTATATAACATTGTCAGTAGATAACCTTTCATTTCTACTTGTTACATATACTATATTAGATGCTGACAGTATTTGTACTAATGGGCGCCCCATTGCCCCAGTACCTCCCAGTACAAGAATATTCATAACTACTATTAATCTATTATCTTTTTAAACGAGAAAAAAGTTTCTTCACTTTATCCAATATAGTACAACGCTCCAGATTTGTCATACCCACATATAGAACAACCATTGAAACCGACACAATTCCAACCACAATTGAAATCACTAAACGAAAAAATGTTTGTGGTAAAGTATAAACTACGATAAGGGAAGGTATTATTGATATAATTGCAACTGCAAATATTGGACGAATTACATCTCTCATATATCGTCTAGTACTCAAACCTACCATTTCTTTCAACAAAAACATTCGAACTACAATTATCGTAGCTTTTATCACTATATAAAGATAATAGGTAGAAACAACTTGTGCACCCCAAAAGAACAACAACCATGTAAAAGGAAATTCCAAAAAACCGATTGGAGTAATGATTAGTGCATATTTTTTTAACCTACCAGTTGCAATGCAAGCAGTATAACCTGATGAACCCACAGTATCAATAATACCCATTATCAATGAAAGTTGTACGAAAATAACAGTGTAATCAGGTACAGTAGTAAGCCAAATTTCTAAAACGGTTTTCGCCTCACAAATAAGAGGTAAAACCATAATAAGCATCATGAAAAAGGAAAATTTCGCACCACGACAAATTAAACCATACAAAGAATCTGTATCTCCTCCTGCATAACTTTTGGTAATCTGGGGATTTACAGCCATTGTAAAATTATTAACAAACGTCAATACAGCTCCTTCTACTTGAGTTGCTAATCCACGGGCTGCGTTAACTGACACACCAAAAAAAACATTAATGAGCATATTAACTCCCTGATTGTTAAAAACATGAACAGTATTGGTAAAAAAGCTCCATCCCGAAAAACCCAACATCTCTTTAAACACACTCTTATCAAATACCAATTCACCTTTTGTTTCTTGAAATTTCTTTTGACAGTAGTATACATAAATAAATCGGATAATCAAGGCAGAAACAGTCATAAGTATAGAGAAAAATACAAGCTTGTCAATAGGAGCAATAATAAGACACAAGCATATTCCCAATTTCAACAATACATCTATAATACTTATATAAGCAAAAGCTGTCATATGCTCGTGAGCTATAATACAAGCATTATAAGGCACAGCAATAAGGTTAATACAAAATGTAAACAATGAACACTGCAATACCCAAATAGCCGCTGTCACACGTTCTTCTGGTATTGTCATCTCTTCATTAATAAACCACATAGCAACTATTTCGGCTATAAGCAATACTATAACTGAAATACCAAATTGAATGATAACACTAGTAGAAAATATACGACGGAGTTTTTCCTTGTTCCCCTTTCCTATTTCAAACGTAATAAAACGGCTAATAGAAGTAGACAAAGCATTAGACATCAATGAGAACATTGCTACCAAACCACCAATTACACTATAAATACCATAATCATCTACTCCCAATTGTTTCAACATGACTCTACTGGTATAGAGATAAATGAGCATTATTACGATAGATCTCAAATAAAGTATTATCGTGTTTTTTGCTATGCGTTTATTTGAACTAGACATTTTTAATTACAGAATAATCCCTCCCCATTTAACAAACTTATATTTTTGATTCTCACTATCATACAAGACTGCATATATCTTTATATACAGAGAATAAATTCTAGCATTTAGCCAAGTCAACAATCTAAAATTAAGTTTCAATCCTTTAGTAACAATTTATAAAATAAAAATATAAGGAATTACAAGAAACATTTCACACAAAAAGAGTTTTTATCTTGCTGATATCTGATTTTAATGTATGTGGTTCAAAAATACCTTTAAATATTTCTATTACAATTTTATATTTAACTTTCCTTTATCTTATGTTCTCCATAACCGTAGCCATAACCATATCGTTTACCATAACCGTAATACTTACCATATTTTCCATAACCATGGTAATAACCATATTTTCTTTTCTGCAAATCTAAACCATTAATAGCAACACACAGATTAGGTAATTTATTATTTCCAGTAAGCTCATTAATCAAAATGAATTCATCCTTACGAGTGTAATCGGCACGACATACATAGACAGACAAATCTGCAATACGTCCTATAAGCAAAGTATCAGTTACCATACCTACCGGTGCCGTATCCAATATTACATAATCAAAATTCTTCTTCAACGTTTCGATAGCCTTATCTAGTCCGTCACGAGCCAATAATTCTGTCGGATTAGGAGGAACAGTTCCACCAAGGAGAATGAACAGATTCTTGTTTATATCGGAAGGCTGTACCAAATCCATCAGATTCGTTGTCGGATTGGTCAGAAACTGGGTAATACCATGTTCCTTTTTGGAAATATTAAAAACCTTATTCAATCCCGGTTTACGAATGTCAAGACCTACTATCACAACCTTTTTCCCTAACAAAGAAAGACTAATAGCCAAATTAGATGATACAAAAGACTTACCTTCACCACTAATGGTAGAAGTCACCAAAATCACATTCTTGCCATTTTCAAGTATAAACTGAAGGTTAGTACGAACATTTCGGAAAGTCTCACTCATCAGATTATTCTGATTCTCAAATACAGCTATAGAACCGGACTTCTCATCTGCTAACGGAATATCACCAATGACAGGAAGCGAGGTTAGCTTTTCAACATCAGCACGTCCCTCAATTTTGAATTTAGTCAATCCAATCAAATAAATGATACCTACCGGAAGACCTACCCCCAGCAACAAGGCAGCAAGATAGACCATCATTTTCTTAGGAGAAACCGGATTATTATCTGCTAACGCTTCATCAATAATCTTGGCATTATTTGCAGTAGCTGCCAAAGTGATAGCATTCTCCTCACGTTTTTGTAGTAACATCAAATATAATCCAGCCTTGATTTCCTGCTGACGAGCGATACTCACAAACTGACGTTCTTGAGTCGGCGCATCGTTAATACGACGAGAATAACGACCAGCTTCACGGGCTAAATCTTCTTTGGTAATCTGTAATCCTTTCAATGTAGCATCCAACGTAGCTTGTACATTACTTCGCATCGCACGGATACTGGTATCCAAATTTATGATTGTTGGGTTATTCTCTGTTGATGTACGAAGCAAGCGTTTCCTTTCAACCAACATTTCATTATATCTATCTATTGCACCTGCTGATGCTGCATCTTGTAACCCAATATTACTTGGTAATACCTCATATTCATTACCCTTCATATAGCGTTGCAAATCCATAACCAGATTGATTTGGGTCTGGTTTTCCACACGCTTCTTTTCATATTCCGCATTACCAGTTAAGGCTATTTGTGCTTCACTACTCAAATCTGTAATTCCCGCGCTACGTTTGAAATTCTCCAAGTCTTGTTCCGTACTACCAAGTTCCTTTGAAATAATTCCAATACGTTCATTAATAAATTCTGCAGTTTTTTGGGCTACCTCATTCTTGTCATTATTGGCATTGATATTATACATCTCAAGCAGCTTATTTATGAAATCCTTACCACGCCGAGTATTTGAGTTTCTCAATGATATAACCACAACAGAAGTCATCTTCGATGTGGGAGATATTGACAAAGAATTAGCATATCCTTTCGCTACAGAAGAAGGACTGTTGATGAAAGCAGTAATATGACGTTCCTGTGTCACACTTTCCGGACGAACAGATGACAGTGTATCATTATTTGCAAAGAAGGCGACTGTACCCTCATCTGTCGGAAATACGGCAGGTAATTTTTCAAATTGTTTCCGATATTCCTTTTCCCCCATTATAATCTGTACATCCATCGCACCCGCAGGTTGCAAAGTCATATTTACCTCCATTGAATGCGGTAGTTTGTCCGCTTCCTGCGGAGTTAGGCTCACCACTACAGGCGAAGTACGGTAAAGTTCCCTACTGGGAAACTCATCTTCATCCTTATAAGTCACAAACAAACCTAAATGATTGACCACCTCTCTTGCTAATGACTTAGAACGTAAGACTTCTATTTCATTGTCTACATTATTTGACGAAGAGACAAAACCATCCAGTCCCATTCTTTCCAGTTCAGAGGACATACTTGCCCCACTGCCTTTCTTATCATCCTTAATCAAGACAGTGGCGGAAATATTATAAACTGGTGTTGCTAGTCGCAAGTACCCCCATGCACAGGCGATACAAATAACTACCGATACTATAAACCAAGGCCAGTGAATCAGATAACGAAAAAGAATTTCCTGAATATTCACCTGCTCTTCTGATTGCTCACCCCGTTTTTCTCTTTTTTCCTCAATCATATGATGCTACTATTTGAAGATTGTTACTAATAAACTCGCCAGTGATACCAGAATAGACGTAGCGGAGAACCACAAACTAGTACTGTTACCGATATCGGAGTTACGTGCTTTTGCTTTATTAGGAGTCACATAAACAATGTCATTCTGCTGTAACCAGTAATATGGAGAAAGAATTGTCTCTGCTTTGTTTAAATCTAACGTCACAATCTCCTGTTTGCCATTAGCGCCCTCACGAATCAGTTTGACATTATCACGAACTCCCCAGACAGTCATATCACCTGCCATAGCAAGAGCTTCCAACAGATTCACTTTTTCATTGCTGATCGTAAATGTACCGGGACGGGCAACTTCACCCAGTACAGAGATTTTATAATTTACCATGCGAACTGTTACGATCGGAGTTTCTTTGATATAGGGTTTTAGTTTATCCACTATCAGTTGTTCAGCCTCTCTCTTCGTTAGTCCTCCTACATTCAATTCACCCAAAACAGGAAAATTAATCTTTCCTTCATTATCCACTAGATAAGGTTGTAGAACCGGCTGAACAGTCAACTGCGAATTTCCAGTAGCCACACTAGCAGGGCTAGCTACCGTCAGATTGAAAGGAACCGCCAACTCCGGGCTAGTACACGAAACCACAATAGTAAGTAGATCTTTAGGCATTATTTTGGCGTCATACAAATTTTCCTGTTGAGCTGTCTGTTCCACAACTTCCACATCCTGCAAGTAAGGCACCTTTTTGTATGACTGACAAGACGCGAGTAGAAATATCGCAATCAGGCAGATAAGCACATTGCGTCCCATACTTTGCATACTCATATACATATAAAATGATTTATTCATAAAATTATTGAATTTATTATTCTTTATCCAGTATCTCAAATTTCGGAGAATTCTTTGACTTAAATTCCGGCACAACCCTTTTCATCAACCGCACGGTATCCATGATCTTTACCGCACGCGACAACTTTTCAAATTCTGCATAAGTATCAAGAATATCAGCATATTCATACCGACGAACTTTGGCGATCATGATTTTCTTATTTTCTGTCGGGATCGTATTTTCTTTATCGCTCAATACCTCTTCATAAAGCTTCTCACCCGGACGTAATCCCGTAAACTCTATCTTTATATCTTCATCCGGACGATACCCCGCCAATTCAATCATACGAGTCGCCAGATCAACGATCTTGACCGCTTTTCCCATCTCAAAAACAAAGATCTCATTACCCTCACCCATGGTAGCAGCCTCCATTACCAAACGGCAAGCTTCGGGAATGGTCATGAAGAAACGGATAATATCAGGATGAGTAACAGTGACAGGACCACCATTCTCTATCTGTTCTTTAAAACGAGGAATGACAGAACCGTTACTACCCAATACATTACCAAAGCGGGTGGTGATAAATTTGGTATGACCTTTCACTTTTCCTTCACGGATAGCACATCCCAGACTTTGAACATAGATTTCAGCTAAACGCTTGGAACAGCCCATTACATTAGTAGGATTTACAGCTTTATCCGTAGACACCATAATCATCTTTTCAGCACCATATTCCACAGCCATATCAGCCACCTGACGAGAACCGGTCACATTGACAAGTACAGCTTCACAAGGATTTTCTTCCATCAAAGGCACATGTTTATAAGCGGCGGCATGAAAAACAATTTGAGGATGATACAATTCGAATACCATACGAACGCGTTCCTTCACACGCACATCACCAATCACCGGAACAAAATCTATATTTGGATATTTTTTCTCAAACTCAAGACGGACATTATGCAGAGGTGTTTCTGCAGAGTCGAACATGATAAGTTTCTGAATTCCCATCTGCACTAATTGACGGCAAAGTTCACTACCAATACTGCCTGCCGCACCAGTCACCAACACCACTTTTCCCCTGAATTCTTCTGCAACCTGACGAAGGTTGATATTAATTTCGGCACGACCCAACAAATCCTCAATCTTAATAGGACGTACCCACTGATGAAAGTTTCCATCAGAATCCGCTTCACTGATAGTAGGAGCTATCAATGTTTTAAGTTCATTGTTTTTACAATATTCCAAAAGTCGTTTTTCTTCCAGGCGGGTATCTTCATAACGGGCAAACAGAATCCCCTTAATTCCGCGCTTCCGCATGATATAATCAACATCCGATTCATTTTCAAAGTAATAAACGGGAAGATCTGCCAATCGGCGTCGGCTGTTATTTTTACCATATACATAAAAACCGGTTACTTTATAATGTGCACTATCCCTAAGACGTAACTTCAAGGCTACACTCTCTTCATTAGTACCATAAATAAGAATACGTGTGTTCTTTTTATTCACCCAATCCAATAAAAAATCATAGACGATTATCAATGATACACGGAAGGTTGTCAAGATCACTAAAGTCAATAAACCATCAAATAGAAGATAGGATATTTTATAATTATATGGCAATTGGGTCTCATATATAACTCCAAAAGAAATAATGACCAAACAGGTAATTTTAAATAAAACGGCACACATGATACGCCAAAGTTCACGTGCCTGTGAGAAACGAATTGTATTACGATAAGTATGGAATAATAAAGAGCCCGCAACACTTGCCACCAAAGAAACGCAAGCAAACTTACAAAGCATCCAGTCGGTCATTGGAACATGCGCCATATAATGAATTACCGCATAAGCGACCAACGAACATAATACAGAAATTGCCGTGTCAATACCTAAAATAACCCAATAACTGAAATAATTTTTGCGGGCATATTGCACTATGCCCTTCAATGTTTTTTCCATTATAGTATAAATGAATAAAATAATATTTCGAAATTTGATTTATCTGATTGATTATGATCAGTACAAGGACTATGACTACGATTTCCATGTTGGTGTAGCCCAACAGAGAATCCCTTCATCTTTCGATACGGACATACATTTCTACACTATATCTTTTGTAAAGATATAATTCATAATACTTTATGGATTTTTATTTTTGAGAGAGGTCATCGATAAATATATCCACTGTTTGGTTACCGATGTCAGATAGACTGCCTGCTATTTTACAGACTTTCATTACATTTTTGCAGTAAAATCCCCATACCCCTATAAAATAGATTGATTACTCAATCACGTAAATCCCCATTTTCAGATACCGGCTCTACACACCCAGCCGGTATATCTACACATGCACACCCTAACATTGTCAATCGAACAGCAACTTTCGATTTCCCATTCACATGTACTAATTCCCCTTCCAATCCTGCCAATGGTCCCTTGATTACCCGTATTTTTTCTCCCGGAGCTAGCGGCGATGTACTCATGCTGATCGTCTCATCCGAGTAGTCGAGCATAAACTTAAATCGCAACATTTGTTGATCAGGAATAACAGCCGGAGTACTCTCCCCACGTAATACCATGTAACGGCTGATAGAAGATAAAGTCAGGACTTCTTTTTGTTCTTGCAGATCAACGTGAACGAAAATCATCATCGGAAGCAGTACCCGGTCGACAATTTTACGGCGGTCGCTCCATTGATGGACTTCTTGTTGAATTGGAAGGAAATTTTCGATCCCCATTTTCGTAAGCCGCTCACCCGTTTTTTTCTCGTGACAAATACGTACGATTGCCACCAACCAACGTTTTGAGCGCGCTACGCTGCTGCCAATCACATCTGTTGGCAGAAGATTTCGATCGTCATTTTTCTTAATGATCATGTATTTTTACCCCTCATTTTTCCATACCCCTTAGGCAATGGATTGAATTCGGTGACAAAGATAGATAAAATTATAAATAGTAAACAAGAAAAAACGCTTTCTTTTTTTACATACAAATAGAAATATACAGTTAAGACTATCTTGGACGTGAAAAATCCGCTATCACATTGGTTCTATTTTACCACCCATATTTTGTACAACATCCCTAAACAAATCACGCGCGGAATTTCCGCGCGTGATTTCTATTCTTTCGATTTACTTACCACTTATAATTGATACCGAAGCTAAGCAATTCTTTCAACTGGAAGAAGCTGTCTCCTTCAGTCGGTTTCGAGCTATCGTCAAAACGGGTATGTATATAGAGCTTGGTAGAAAGATAACGGTTCAAAACGAAGTTGAATGTATTTTCCCATTCTACACGTGCCCAATGATAGTTGGTCAGATAATTGAGACGAGACTCTAAAGTTACTGCAGAAATGATGGTCCAGTTCAATGTAGATTGTAACTGGGAACCAAAGTCATTTTTAGAGCATTTTCCTTTGTCTAAGCCAAACTTTGTTTCGTCTACTTCAGAATTACCGATATAACGCAAATTATAAGTCAACGGCGCCATAAACACAGAAAGATTAAATTTCTTCTTACTCAATTTATAATCCATACCGACACTGACCGCCAAATCTGCCGGAGACATGAAAGATGAAACCAATTCTTCGCTGTTAGCTTTATATCCATTGAAAAACTGTGTCTTAAACTCGGACGAAATGGTATAATACCAATTCTTGAAAGCTCTCAAACCTAATTTATTATACAAACGAAATTGGTCTGTATTGAACAGATATTTATGGTATTCATCTGACGGAGTGGAAGTCATACCTACTTTAGCTTCCAGCTGGTTCTCAAACAGCACCTTTTCATTGTCATTATAGTTGGCAAAAATCTGAAAAGTGGCTAATCCGGAGAAGTTACTTTCACCTCCCTTATACCAGTTATCCGAAAGGTGGTTCTGGCTAATCTGCAACGATCCGTTACCTCCGGTCACCCACCAGTTCGGCCGACTAATCTTCATATTGGCTTTCCCTACATTATCATCCATATTTTCCGGTTGAAACAGATGAATAACGTTTGCTTTGGGAGATATTTTCGGCTTCACATCGTGACGGAATACATCACGACTCATGATGCGGTCTTCTGTAGTGACAACCAAGTTCGGACGTTCCAAATAAAGATCCATCAATGCACTGTTCACTATTTTCTCGGCACGCTGGGTTTTGGTAAATGCCAGGGTATCATAAGGCAGAAGTTCCGCTGTCAGTTGAGGAGTGGTATCCCATTGCATAGGCTTCCATTCCAATTTCGAATATTGTGCCATCGGAGCATAATAATATGCCAATGGTGTGAACAGACGAAAATAATCGGGATCAGACGGAATATAACGTGGCGGCACAGACAGATCGTTCAAATAATCTAATTGCGCGACATACTTATTATATAAATAAGAAACGGTATCCAGTTTCGGAGTCGGCCCCGACATATTAAGTTTAAGCATCAAATATTTCTGAAGCTCCGCCGAAAGCGTATCTGTTTTCACGACTCTGGCTTTTGCCACAACTGTTGAAGATTTAACCGTTTTGGCAGGTTTAATCACTTCAGGAGCAGGCTGCAGAGAGTCAGTCGGAAGTGAAGCGGATTCGACAGGTTCCTGCGCAAAAAGCGATAACGATAAGATTGACAGGATAAACGCTGAACATAAAGTAGTAATTCTCATCATATTTGTCTATGGTTTAGGGTGCAAAGCTACATTATTTTGTTTAGAAATCATAGCATTCTTTTAAAATTGCATTTTTTAATAAAATTGTGGAGACGAAAGACTGTAATCTTCCTCTTTTTTTTATAATTTTGCGGTTTTTAAGTTCGTAAGAATACTACTAAGTAAACAATTATTAAAACAGTTATAGCTGTGGGAGAAACAAAGTATATTTTCGTCACCGGTGGTGTTGCCTCTTCTTTAGGAAAAGGGATCATCTCATCATCCATCGGTAAGTTGCTGCAAGCAAGAGGTTATAATGTAACCATCCAGAAGTTTGACCCGTATATCAACATCGACCCGGGAACATTGAATCCTTATGAGCACGGAGAGTGCTATGTAACCGTAGACGGACACGAAGCCGACCTCGACTTGGGACACTATGAGCGATTCCTGGGTATACAAACGACAAAGGCGAACAACATTACTACGGGACGTATCTACAAGAGCGTCATTGACAAGGAACGTCGTGGAGATTATCTGGGTAAAACGATCCAGGTGATTCCTCACATCACAGACGAGATCAAACGGAATGTTAAACTGCTTGGTAATAAATACAAGTTTGATTTTGTGATTACTGAAATCGGTGGTACGGTAGGTGACATCGAATCACTCCCCTACCTCGAAAGTATCCGTCAGTTAAAATGGGAACTCGGTAAGAACGCTCTTTGCGTACACTTGACCTATGTTCCTTATCTTGCTGCTGCCGGAGAATTGAAAACAAAACCGACGCAACATTCTGTAAAGGAACTCCAAAGTGTAGGTATTCAGCCGGATGTACTGGTACTGCGTGCCGAGCATCCGCTAAGTGACGGACTGCGTAAGAAAGTGGCACAATTCTGTAATGTAGACGATAAAGCCGTTGTGCAATCTATTGATGCGGAAACAATTTACGAAGTACCTATCCTGATGCAAGCACAAGGGTTGGACAGCACTATCCTCGAAAAGATGGGACTGCCGGTAGGAGAAACTCCGGGACTCGGCCCATGGCGTAAATTCCTGGAACGTCGTCACGCTGCAGAGACAAAAGAACCGATCAATATTGCACTGGTTGGAAAATACGATTTGCAGGACGCTTACAAGTCTATCCGTGAAGCTTTATCGCAAGCGGGTACTTACAATGACCGCAAAGTGGAAGTTCATTTCGTAAACAGCGAGAAACTGACAGATGAGAATGTAGCTGAAGCTTTGAAAGGTATGGCGGGCGTAATGATTGGTCCGGGATTCGGTCAACGAGGTATCGACGGCAAGTTTGTCGCTATCAAATATACACGTACACATGACATCCCGACTTTCGGTATTTGTCTGGGTATGCAATGTATTGCTATTGAGTTTGCACGCAACGTACTAGGATACGCAGATGCCAACTCACGTGAAATGGATGAAAAGACTCCGCACAACGTGATTGATATCATGGAAGAACAGAAGGCAATCACCAACATGGGTGGTACGATGCGCCTGGGCGCTTACGAATGTGTATTGCAGAAAGGTTCGAAAGCATATCAGGCTTACGGACAGGAACATATTCAGGAACGTCACCGCCATCGCTATGAGTTCAACAATGATTATAAAGACCGATATGAAGCTGCCGGCATGAAATGTGTAGGTATCAACCCTGAATCGGATCTGGTAGAAATCGTTGAAATCCCGACTTTGAAATGGTTTGTCGGCACACAGTTCCATCCGGAATATGGCAGTACGGTACTGAACCCTCATCCGTTGTTCGTTGCATTTGTGAAAGCTGCCATCGAAAACGAAAAAGCAACGGTGAACGGCTAACGATACGTGGTAAACAACCGGTAGTTTGTAATTTATATAATTTGTAATTAAAATAAGAATGGATAAAAACACCATCACAGGTCTCGTTCTGATAGGTATATTATTGGTAGGATTCAGTTTTTTGAGCCGTCCAAGCGAGGAACAGATAGCTGCGCAAAAAAAATACTACGATTCTATTGCCGTGGTACAGCAGCAGGAGGAAGCGTTGAAGGCTAAAACGGAAGCTGCACTGGCTAACAGTCAAAAAGAGGTGGCATCGGCTGCCGATTCTTCTGCTTTGTTTTTCAATGCCTTGCATGGAACCGACTCTAAAATCAGCATCCAGAATAATGTAGCGGAAATCACTTTCACAACCAAAGGCGGACGTGTCTATTCAGCCATGCTGAAAGATTATATGGCACAAGACAAAAAGACGCCGGTCATGCTGTTCGACGGTGACGATGCTTCGATGAACTTCAACTTTTACAACAAGGCAGGAGCCATCCAGACCAAAGATTATTTCTTTGAAGCTGTGAACAAGACGGACAGTAGTGTTACAATGCGTCTGGCTGCGGATAGCGCAAGCTATATCGATTTCATCTATACGCTGAAACCGGATAGCTACCTGATGAACTTTGAAATCAAAGCGACAGGCATGGAAGACAAGTTGGCTAGTACTAAGTATGTGGACATCGACTGGTCACAACGTGCCCGCCAACTGGAAAAAGGATTCACTTATGAGAATCGTCTGTCGGAACTGACTTATAAAGTAACAGGTGACAATGTAGACAACTTGTCTGCTGCCAAAGATGACAGTCAGGATTTGCCGGGACGCATTGATTGGGTAGCTTTCAAGAATCAGTTCTTCTCGTCTGTATTTATCGCTGAACAGGATTTCGACAAGGTTTCCGTTAAGTCAAAAATGGAACAACAGGGAAGCGGATATATCAAAGATTATTCTGCTGAAATGAATACTTTCTTTGATCCGTCAGGCAAAGAACCGACAGAGATGTACTTCTACTTCGGTCCGAACCACTTCAAGACGCTGAAAGCGCTGGATAAAGGACGTGACGAGAAATGGGAGCTTCACCGACTGGTTTACCTGGGTTGGCCGCTGATTCGCTGGATTAACCAGTTTATCACGATCAACGTATTCGACTGGTTGTCCGGCTGGGGATTGAGCATGGGTATCGTTCTGTTGATTCTGACTATTATGGTGAAAGTGCTGGTTTATCCGGCTACCTGGAAAACGTACATGTCTTCTGCCAAGATGCGTGTATTGAAACCGAAAATTGACGAAATCAGCAAGAAATATCCCAAGCAGGAAGATGCAATGAAGAAACAGCAGGAGGTGATGAGCCTTTACAGCCAATACGGGGTAAGCCCGATGGGTGGCTGTCTGCCGATGTTATTGCAGTTCCCTATCCTGATGGCTTTGTTTATGTTCGTGCCGAGTGCTATCGAACTGCGTCAACAGAGTTTCTTGTGGGCGGACGACCTTTCTACTTATGACGCTATCATCACATTCCCGTTCCATATCCCGTTCCTGGGTAACCATCTTAGCTTGTTCTGCTTGCTGATGACGTTGACAAACATCTTGAACACAAAGTACACGATGTCTATGCAGGATACCGGAGCGCAACCACAAATGGCGGCAATGAAATGGATGATGTATCTGATGCCGATTATGTTCTTGTTCGTCTTGAACGATTATCCGTCAGGTTTGAACTATTACTACTTCGTGTCAACGCTGATTAGTGTGGGTACTATGATTCTGCTTCGTAGAACGACTGACGAAACCAAATTGTTGGCTATTCTTGAAGCGAAAAAGAAAGACCCGAAACAAATGAAAAAGACCAGATTTGCTGCCCGCCTGGAAGCAATGCAAAAGCAACAAGAGCAATTGCAGCAGCAAAGACAGAATAAAAAATAAGGAGTAATTCCCGAAATCTATTCTAAGAAAGCCGGACACCTATTTTGGTCGCCCGGCTTTCTTTCTCTAAAAAATAAAATAAGATGAAAACTAAATATTCTTATAAACAAATCTGGACAATCTCCTACCCTATCCTAATCAGTCTGATTATGGAACAGATGATTGGTATGACGGACACTGCTTTTCTGGGACGTGTCGGAGAAATCGAATTAGGTGCTTCCGCCATTGCAGGTGTATATTACCTTGCCATTTTCATGATGGCATTCGGTTTCAGCATCGGTGCCCAGATATTAATTGCGCGTCGCAATGGAGAAGGAAACTACAAGGAAATCGGACCCATTTTTTATCAGGGCATATATTTCCTGCTTGCCATGGCAGTGATTTTATTCACGTTCTCCATCGTATTTTCACCATATATCCTCAAGAATATCATTTCGTCTCCTCACATTTACGATGCAGCCGAGAGTTATATTCATTGGCGTGTGTACGGGTTCTTCTTCTCTTTTGTCATGGTGATGTTCCGTGCCTTCTTCGTAGGTACGACGCAGACCAAGACGCTGACTTTGAACTCTATTGTGATGGTACTTTCGAATGTGGTATTCAATTATATCCTGATTTTCGGTAAATTCGGTTTCCCGCAATTGGGAATTGCCGGTGCTGCTATCGGCTCTTCGCTGGCTGAAATGGTATCGGTGATTTTCTTTATCATCTATACCTGGAAACGGATTGACTGCAGGAAGTATGCATTGAATATACTGCCTAAGTTCCAAGGGAAAACACTGAAACGAATACTGAATGTTTCTGTGTGGACAATGATTCAGAACTTTGTTTCTTTGTCTACCTGGTTTATGTTCTTTCTATTTGTGGAACATTTGGGAGAGCGCTCTTTGGCAATCGCGAACATTATCCGAAACGTGTCGGGAATCCCGTTTATGATTGCAATGGCATTTGCATCCACCTGTGGTTCATTGGTCAGCAATCTGATCGGTGCAGGTGAACAGGATTGTGTACGGGGTACTATCAGGCAGCACATTCGCATTGGATATATATTTGTATTGCCAATTCTGATATTCTTCTGTCTATTTCCGGATCTGATCCTACGTATTTATACAGATATGCCGGATTTGAGAGCAGCATCCGTGCCTTCACTATGGGTATTGTGTTCTGCCTATCTGGTGCTGGTGCCTGCCAATGTTTATTTCCAATCGGTATCAGGTACAGGGAATACGCGGACTGCACTGGCTATGGAACTTTGTGTATTGGCTATCTACGTCACATACTCTGCATATTTCATCATGTACCTGCGGATGGACGTCGCATTTGCCTGGACAACGGAATGCGTATATGGTATTTTCACGCTGATGTTCTGCTACTGGTATATGAAGAAAGGAAACTGGCAGAAAAAGAAGATTTAAATCCTTTTTTCACTATCTTCGCAAGAAAATAAACATTTTATAAAATATATGAGACAAGCTAATTTAATTATGATGTCGGCGGCAATGTTGTTAGCTGCCTGCGGAGGAACCAAAGACGCAGGCAAGACAGATCAGGTGCTTATCGAGAAATCGGATATTAAGATCGAAGGGAAGCGCATGACTCCCGAAGCACTTTGGGCTATGGGACGTATCGGCGGATTCGCCGTATCGCCCGACGGAAAGAAAATTGCGTATACGGTAGCGTATTACAGCGTACCGGAAAACAAAAGTAACCGCGAAGTTTTCGTAATGAACGCAGATGGAAGCGAAAATCAACAAATCACTCATACCCCGTATCAGGAAAATGAGGTGACTTGGATTAAGGGAGGCACCAAACTGGCATTCTTAAGTAATGACAACGGAAGCAGCCAGCTTTATGAAATGAATCCGGATGGTAGCGGGCGCAAGCAGCTGACCAACTACGACGGAGATATTGAAGGATATTCCATCTCACCGGATGGCAAAAAACTGCTGTTTATTTCACAAGTAAAGACGAAAGAAAGCACTGCTGATAAGTATCCGGACCTACCGAAAGCTACCGGTATCATCGTTACCGACCTGATGTACAAACATTGGGATGAATGGGTGACGACCGCTCCGCATCCTTTTGTTGCCGACTTTGATGGTAACGGCATTTCCAATATCGTGGATATTCTGAACGACGAACCGTATGAAAGTCCGATGAAGCCTTGGGGTGGCATTGAGCAACTTGCCTGGAATATGACTTCGGACAAAGTGGCTTACACTTGCCGTAAAAAGACAGGACTGGAATATGCGATTTCTACCAACTCTGATATTTATATCTATGACTTGAATACTAAGAAAACAGAAAATATTACTGAAGAGAACAAAGGATATGATACCAACCCACAATACTCACCGGACGGCAAGTATATTGCCTGGCAGAGCATGGAACGTGACGGATACGAAGCTGATCTGAACCGTCTGTTCATCATGAACCTGGAAACTGGCGAGAAGCGTTTTGTGAGTAAGGCATTCGAATCGAATGTGGATGCTTTTGTCTGGGGAGCAGATGCTAAAGTGATCTATTTCACAGGTGTATGGCATGGAGAATCACAAATTTATGCGCTTGACCTGGCAAATGATTCGGTAAAGACTATTACTTCAGGAATGTATGATTACGAAGGGGTAGCTCTTTTCGGAGATAAGCTGATTGCGAAACGCCATTCAATGAGTATGGGTGATGAGATTTACTCTGTGGCACTGGATGGTTCTACCACTCAACTGACACAGGAGAACAAACAAATCTATGACCAGTTGGAAATGGGTAAAGTGGAAGGTCGCTGGATGAAAACAACAGATGGTAAACAGATGTTGACATGGGTGATTTATCCTCCACAGTTTGATCCGAACAAGAAATATCCGACTTTACTGTTCTGCGAAGGAGGTCCGCAGAGTCCGGTAAGCCAGTTCTGGTCTTATCGCTGGAACTTCCAGATTATGGCAGCTAATGATTATATCATCGTTGCTCCGAACCGTCGCGGTTTGCCGGGATTCGGTGTGGAATGGAATGAACAAATCAGTGGCGATTACGGTGGCCAGTGTATGAAGGATTACTTCACTGCTATCGATGAAATGGCAAAAGAGCCGTATGTGGACAAAGATCGTCTGGGATGCGTAGGTGCCAGCTTCGGAGGATTCTCCGTATATTGGTTGGCCGGACATCACGACAAACGGTTCAAAGCGTTCATTGCTCATGATGGTATCTTCAACATGGAAATGCAGTATCTGGAAACTGAAGAAAAATGGTTTGCCAACTGGGATATGGGAGGCGCATACTGGGAAAAACAGAATCCGGTGGCACAGCGTACGTTTGCCAACTCTCCTCACCTATTCGTAGAGAAATGGGATACTCCTATTCTCTGTATTCATGGAGAAAAAGACTACCGTATCCTGGCTAATCAGGCAATGGCTGCTTTTGATGCTGCCGTGATGCGTGGTGTTCCTGCAGAGTTGCTGATTTATCCGGATGAAAATCACTGGGTATTGAAGCCACAGAATGGGGTTCTATGGCAACGCACATTCTTTGAATGGTTGGACAAATGGGTGAAGAAAGCTCCATCTAAATAAAATTTTACGTTAATTACATAGTAGAATAAACATAGTAAACTAAAAGAAGCCCCTGTTCTCAATCTTTTGAGTTCAGGGGCTTCTCCATTGCATTCATCAAAATCGGCTAAAATTATAAAAAAGTTCGCTAAATTTACTCCGAATAAATATTTTCAATTTCTACAATATACATCTTATGGAAACCTCCATGAGCACCACCGTACCACTTTTCTATTGATTCTTTATCCAGAAAACATTCCGGTTTGATAGTGTCAGCATAAAGTTTCTTACATTCCAGACTCAAACGTGCCTGCTCGAACAGGACATTTCCTTTTTCTGTAAATACAGGTTTCAATCCGGTTTCTTTTACTTTATCTATATTACGTCCCGACTTGGAACCACAAACAGCGTGAATTTTCTTATTTTCTTCTCCTAAGAAAGAAAGTGTCAGGTAATCGTTCTTCTCTACAAACTCGTATGTATACCGTTCGGGACGGATAAAAACGAAAGCAACCGGTTTATTCCACAACCAGCCGATGCCACCCCAACTTGCTGTCATCGTGTTAAACTTCTCTTTTGTTCCGGCTGTAACCAGCATCCACTCTTTTCCGATCGCTTCGAAAAAGTTTTCTTTCAAATCTTTTACTTCTAATTTCTTCATCTCTTTATTCGTAAATATGTATTCATAATTAGTTTATATAATAATTTAGGCACGGATTACACAGATTAACACGGTTACTTTGCAACAATAACAACACTAAAAACCGTGAAATCCGTACCTAGAAAAATAACGATTAATTCATGGCAGGTACTTATCTAATTATTTCTGTTTATTCAATTTCACAATCTCTCCCAAATAGGGAATCTTCACCGGAATCTTCCGTTTCTTAGCCTCTGTTGCGAAGACTTTCGGGGGATCATGCAAAGGCTCGTCAGACAAATCGAATGTGCCATAATGCATGGGAATGGTAAGACCAGCATGCATTTCCTCGGCGGCAGTCAATGATTCGTAAGGCGATATATGATTGGGACGCATAAACCAGCGAGGTTTGTATGCCCCGATGCCTAACAAAGCATAATCCGGTGCTCCGAACAGATCGGGAATCTCACGGAAGTGACTGGAATAACCTGTATCACCGCTATAATAAAGAGAAATTCCATTTCCTTGCAGCATGAAAGCTCCCCACAGTCGCTGGCCACCATCACGTACGGAACGTTTGCTCCAGTGTTGTGCCGGTAGAAAAGTAATCTTCAATCCCTCATCTTCCATTTGTTGATACCATCCGGCTTCAATCACTTTCATTTCGGGAAACCATCCCTGAATCAGCTCACCGGTTCCCAAGCCGCAAAAGAGTTTCATTTGCGGGTTATTCTTCAGTAAACGGGCTATACTCTGTTTATCCAAATGATCGAAATGGTCATGGCTGACAAGTAGATAATCAATCCCTGTAAATATGTCAGGATTAGCGGGAAACTCGCTCTGTCTCTTCACAAAAGGAATACTGCCGAACACAGGATCGAACATGATTCGTTTACCTGCTAACTGGAGAAAGAAAGAATTATGTCCGAGCCATATCAGGGAATCTCCCACCACTGCATCCAATGAACGGAGATAACAAACCTTTGGATCCCATTTCACCGTTTTCTTCTCTTTGCGTTGGGGATTGGACGAAAGACGCCATTTCAGTACACTCCCCATCCCCGGACGGAAGCGATGCTGCCGATTAAAAAAACGCCCGCGCACCATCGGATTTCCTCTCCAATAAGGGTTGACTGTCGCTAAACGTTCGTTTCTCCTAAAGCATATATGTTCACCCATTTTTATTTCCTGAATACGTATTTACAAACTTACTAAAAATTTCTCGATTTACGATGAATTAGAGTAAACAAAAAATGTACCCCGGACACACTATCGGGGTACATTTACTTATAAAGGAATAAATATTATCCTTTTTTAATAGAATGAGACTTCGTTAAGAGCAGTGCAAGCCATACAAAGGCAGTTGCCAGCCAAGAGCTGAAAGATTAATAATCATTATGACTGCACCCAATATCCATAGAATCAATAGCGACCATTTCAAACCCGTTCCCATCGGTGACCAATGGAATAATTGCCGCAAGATAGTATACAAGAAAGCTCCTAACGGAATGCCGATGAGGGCAACTCCGGCAATCGTACCTAGCAGTGTCATCATTGGAGATACGGAAGCAACCGGCATCCAGTCGATGGCAGGCAGCATCTCGTAAAGCAGTGCTCCTCCGCTAACTGCCACGGCAATTGCTGCAAACACCAGTGCTACCAGTACAACGGCCAGTACGAACAAGACAGGGCAGCAGAGAATGACAAGAGCTACCAGAAATATTTTAAAGAGAACAGCAGCAATGGAAACAAATACATCGCCTATCTTTTGAAGAAAGGTACGAGGTTTGCCGGAGTTCATATAGTTGTTAACTCCGTCCGCTACACGTTCGAAACCGTCTGTCACTGTTTTGCCAATATTCTCAATGGTCACTGCTTCTCCACGCATACTCAATTTTTCCGCGGCAGTACGGGCTTCCGGAATAACGATCCATCCGATAATATAAAGTATAATCATCGGGCAATAAGGTACAAATACAAGGATAATCATCAATATACGCACTAATGTGATGTCCCAACCGAAGTAAGCTGCCAATCCTGCCGCTACGCCTCCCAACAATTTATTATCCGGATCACGAAACCAGCGGCGTTGAGCAGCGGTTTGCGTACTGCCTTGATTAGCGGACGATGTTTGTTCCGTTCTTTTCTGTGAGTCCATATCCTCATCAGCAATTCCAAAGTCTTCCGGTTTGCCGACACGAGCGATAATTTCTTCTACATCCGAAACTGTGATGACCTGTTTTCCTTCAGTTACTTTCTCTGCAAACAGTTCGGCAATACGCATCTCAATATCGTTTACGATCTCTTCCGCACCCTCCTGTTTACGAAAGTAATGCTTCAAATTAGACAGATAATTATCTAACAGTCGGTAGGCATCGTCATCTATATGATAGACAATTCCTCCTAAATTTATGGTCAATGTCTTTTTCATTTTTATTTCTTCTTTTTCGGATTATCTATTGGCTATATGATTCACTGTATCGTTAAGTTCTTTCCAGGAAATTTCCAGCTCTCCCAAAAAGACTTCTCCTTGTTCAGTGAGTTTATAGTATTTGCGGGGAGGTCCCTGGGTAGATTCTACCCACTCATAACTTAACAGGTCATCATTTTTCAGACGGGTAAGCAATGGATACAAGGTGCCTTCCACTACAATCAGTTGGGCTTCTTTCAATTTCTGAATAATATCAGAAGCATAAGCGGGCTCCTTGTGCAACAAAAGCATGATACAATATTCAAGCATGCCTTTCCTCATCTGTGATTTTACATTGTCTACTTTCATTATTCACTTCTTTTAGATGCACAAATATATGCATTACTTTAGTACCTTGCATTACAAAGTACTATAAATTAATAATAATTAAAACATTAGAGACTCTCCACCTTATTATAAAAAGAAATAATGGCTATATTTGTGCCCGTTAAACCAAGAAATAGAAAATACATATGTTTACAATTCGAAAAGCAACGGTAGCCGATTGCGAGCTTATTCATAAGATGGCAAAGGAGGTATTCCCCGCCACCTACAAGGAAATTTTATCTCCCGAACAACTGGATTATATGATGGACTGGATGTATGCACCTTCCAATGTGCGCAAACAAATGGAGGAAGAGGGACATGTGTACTCCATTGCTTATAAAGAGAATGAACCATGCGGATACGTTTCCATTCAACAACAGGAAAAGGATGTATTCCATCTTCAGAAGATATATGTCCTCCCCCGTTTTCAGGGCACGCATTGCGGCAGTTTTTTATTCAAGGAAGCAATCAAGTGTATCAAAGAAATACACCCGGAACCTTGTTTGATGGAGCTCAACGTAAATCGTAATAATAAGGCTTTGCAGTTTTACGAGCACATGGGAATGAGAAAGTTGCGGGAAGGTGATTTCCCGATTGGTAACGGGTATTATATGAATGATTATATTATGGGACTGGATATTTGATATACCAAAATGCCCCGGAACAAATATTATAAATGTTCCGGGGCATTTTGGTTATTTAGTCAATGACAGGATTTTATTTCGCTACACGTTCCAACCATTTTAACATGAAAATCATTGTAAACATTGAAATCGTACAAGCTACAACAAACACAGTCCATGTCATCCAAATAGGAATTGATTCATACAGGATAGCACCAATCACTAGCAACTGATTACCCAGTGCTGTCGCTCCCAACCATCCTCCTTGCATAATACCTTGATATTTAGGAGGAGCAACCTTAGATACAAATGAAATTCCCAATGGAGAGATATACAGTTCAGCTACTGTTAAGATCAGATAGGTCAGCATCAATAAAAATGGAGTAACTTTCACTGGTGAAGTTCCAACAGCTACAATATCCTCATGCAACGGCAAATTAGCAAAATAAGATCCAACTGCCATTACAATAAATGCCAATGCAGCAATTCCCATACCGATGGCAATCTTTTTAGGAGTCGAAGGCTCTTTACCACGTCTACGCTGACTTGCAAAAATAGCCATAATCACCGGAGTCAGGAACACTACAAAAAATGGATTTAACGATTGGAAGAGCTCTGCTGAAATAGGCATACCAAACAGATTCAAGTCAGTATATTCTTTCGCAAAATAAGTCAAAGTCAGACCATTTTGATGGAATGAAAACCAAAAGAAAATAACAACACCAAATACAGCAAACAGAGCATACATACGTTGTTTTACTTCCTGTGCACTCATTTCTACAACTGTAGAAGATGCTGAAGAAGCAACGGTCTTTTTGCTGGGATCCGGGAAGTTTTTCTTATTCAACCAATAAATGGTTAAAGAAATAGCCATAGCAATAATAGCTACCCCGAATGCGTAATGGAATCCAGTAGTAAAGACATTCAAATAATCTGAAGCGAAAGCCGTATAGTCTTGTACAGGAGCAGTAGAAGCTTTGGTAACTAAGGTATGATAAGTTTCAGTAGCTTCAGGCGACAAAGTACCTGCTAATTGACCATGGCACAAAGCAGGAAGATCAGCATCATAATTATAACCGAAAGTAGATAACCACCAGTTACGCACGCCTACAGCTGCAAACGGAGCAAAAATAGCACCGATATTAATAAACATATAAAATAAAGAGAAACCGGAGTCACGCATGTTGGCATATTGAGGATTATCGTACATCTGTCCTACCAATGCCTGCAAATTTCCTTTAAATAATCCGTTTCCAAATGCAATAACAAACAAACTAGCACAAGTAATAACCAGATAGAGCATCTTGTTATCTACCGGAGTCTTAGATGGAATAGCCAATAATAAATAACCAACTGCCATTAACACAATTCCTGTGAAAATAGTTCCTTTGTAGTTCCTCGTTTTATCGGCAATAATACCTCCGACCAACGCCAAAATGTAAATAGAAAAATAAAAAGTTGAGTAAATAAATCCTGCTTCTTTTCCATTCATTCCAAACTTGGCTTGCAAGAAAAGCACAAGGATAGCCATCATAGTATAAAAGCCAAAACGCTCACCTAGATTGGCTAAAGCGGCTGCTATCAGTCCTTTAGGGTGTTTGTTAAACATAGAATATAAATTATTAAATTAATGATTTAATGGTCGATACCACATATATTTTGCAAATATATACTTTTTCTCGAGTTTTTGCACAATGATTTGTTAAACTACTCCTCAAATAAACGACAAATTTCCGCCCTGGATTCACGAATCAAATCTTCCGGAGCTATTTTTATCTGAAGTCCCCGTACACCGGCACTTACATAAATATACGGAAATTGTTGGCTGGTTTCATGAATATAAGTAGGAAAATGCTTTTTCATACCGATCGGCGAACAACCTCCCCGGATATATCCAGTAAGTGGCAGAAGTTCTTTTACGGGAATCAACTCACACTTCTTGTTACCCGAAGCTTTAGCTGCCAGTTTCAAATCAACTTCATGTTCTCCCGGAATGACACAGACAAAATATCCGCTTTTATCGCCGTGCAGAACAAGCGTTTTAAAGACCTGCTCGATATTCTCTCCTAAACTTGCTGCCACATGAACAGCACTCAAGTCGTTTTCATCTACTTCGTAGGGAATTAATTCATAGGCTATCTTAGCTTTATCTAACAGCCGTGCGGCATTTGTTTTATTGATTTTCATTTTCGTTGTATTTATAAGTTCTATATCTGATAAATAAAGAATATGATATGATAAGTGCCAACTCATCGAAGATTGTCCGATAAGTTGGCACTCTATGATTTAAATTAGAGACCCAGCTCTTCGCGAAGAAACTTAGGTGTATATCCTTTAGGGCTCTTCGCAACTTCTTCCGGTGTTCCGTAACTAAGGAGTTCTCCCCCGCCCTTACCACCTTCAGGGCCCATATCGATAATATAATCCGCCATTTTAATCACATCCAGATTGTGCTCGATGACGATAACAGTATTACCTTTATCTACAAGCTTATTCAATACTCCCATCAACACACGGATATCTTCAAAATGAAGTCCGGTAGTCGGTTCGTCAAGGATATAAAGAGTTTTGCCCGTATCTCTTTTTGATAGCTCCGTTGCCAGTTTCACACGCTGGCTTTCTCCACCGGAAAGAGTGGTAGAAGATTGCCCCAGTTTTATATATCCGAGTCCGACATCCTGCAAGACTTTAATCTTATTCAAGATTTGCGGCACATTTTCAAAGAATTCCACAGCACGGTTGATCGTCATGTCAAGTACATCGGCAATTGATTTTCCCTTGAAACGCACTTCCAGTGTTTCCCGGTTATAACGTTTACCGTGACAAACCTCACAAGGCACATATACATCAGGAAGGAAATTCATTTCAATCGTCTTATAACCATTTCCCGTACATGCTTCACAACGCCCACCTGCAACATTAAAGGAGAAACGTCCCGGTTTATAACCGCGAATCTTAGCTTCCGGCAGACCTACAAACAGGTTACGGATATCAGAAAACACACCGGTATAAGTCGCAGGATTGGAGCGTGGCGTACGTCCCAAAGGTGATTGATCCACATCTACTACCTTATCTATATTTTCCAACCCTTCAATCGAATCGTATTCCAAAGGATCTTGTAAAGAACGATAGAATTTCTGTGAAAGAATCGGCTGCAAAGTTTCATTAATCAAGGTGGATTTTCCACTTCCTGACACACCAGTTACGCAAATCAGTTTACCTAACGGAAATTCAACATCTACATTCTTCAGGTTATTCCCCTTCGCTCCTTTCAGCCAGATAGATTTCCCATTTCCTTTTCTACGCTTGGCAGGGATTTCTATCTTCATCTTGCCATTCAGATATTGCGAAGTCATTGTATCTGTATTCAGCATCTCCTGCGGGGTTCCAGCGAAAACGACTTCGCCTCCGAGACGTCCGGCTTTCGGACCCATATCGATGACATAGTCGGCAGCTAACATCATATCCTTATCATGTTCCACTACAATCACGGAGTTCCCCATGTCGCGGAGTTCTTTCAACGAGTTGATAAGACGCAGATTATCACGCTGATGCAGACCGATACTCGGCTCGTCGAGAATATAAAGTACATTCACTAATTGCGAACCAATCTGTGTAGCCAAGCGGATACGCTGACTCTCACCACCGGAAAGACTAACAGAGCTACGATTCAATGCCAGATAATCCAAACCCACGTCCAGCAAGAACTTCAAACGTGTGCGAATCTCTTTCAGAATCTCCACTGATATTTTCTTCTGCTTATCGGAAAGAAACTCATCCACCTTCATCAACCAGTCGTACAACTCGTTGATATCCATATTCGCCAATTCATTGATATTCTTATCATGGATACGGAAATGCAAAGCTTCCTTATTCAAACGAGCCCCTTTACATTCGGGACAAACCGTTGTTTTGGCAAATTGTTCCGCCCATTTCTGTGCTGTTGCAGAAGCATCCTTTTCCTGTAACATCTGAATATACTTCACCACTCCTTCGTAAGTAACAAAGTAATCGGAGGAAGTACCGATCAGCGAACTCTTGATTTTAATCCGTTCATCAGAACCGTACAAGACTTCATCAATCGCATCGTCCGGCAACTCCTTTATCGGAGTTTTCAGTGTTGCGTCGTACTTCTCCAGCAAAGCACCAATTTGCCAGAAAATCATTGCATTCTTATATTTTCCCAAAGGTGCTATCGCTCCTTCATAAATGGAAAGTTCACGATCGGGAATCACTTTGTCCACATCAATCTGATTGACTACTCCCAATCCCTTACACTTCGGACATGCTCCTTGCGGTGAATTGAATGAGAAGTTATGCGGAGCCGGTTCACGATAAGACAATCCGGTGACGGGACACATGAGCCGCTTACTATAATGACGGATACTTTCAGATTGGGCATCCAGAATCATCATCAACCCATCTCCCTGGCGCATAGCGGTTGCCACACTCTGTTTCAAGCGCCGGTCATCTTTCTCCGCTACCACTAATTTATCAATAACCACTTCTACATCGTGATTTTTATAGCGGTCGAGTTTCATACCATGCGTGATTTCACGCACTTCTCCGTCCACCCGCACATATAAATATCCTTTCTTGCGTATCTGTTCAAAAAGTTCTCTATAATGTCCTTTACGTGAACGTACCAATGGCGCCAGCAGATATATTTTCTTTCCTTTATAATCTTTCAGAATCAAGTCCAGAATCTGCTCTTCGGTATATTTCACCATCTCCTCACCCGACAGATACGAATAAGCCACTCCCGCACGGGCATACAGCAAACGGAGATAATCATATATCTCCGTAGTCGTTCCTACGGTAGAACGGGGATTTTTATTCGTTGTTTTCTGTTCAATGGAGATAACCGGACTCAAACCAGTTATCTTATCGACATCCGGACGTTCCAGATTGCCCAAGAAGTTACGGGCATACGCTGAAAAAGTTTCGATATAGCGGCGCTGTCCTTCGGCAAAAATCGTATCGAAGGCTAAAGAAGATTTTCCACTACCACTCAATCCGGTGATAACAGTCAAACTGTTACGGGGAATTTCGGCATCAATATCCTTTAAATTGTGCACGCGCGCACCGTACACATTAATATATTCTGTTTCCTGCATATTCATATCCTTCCATAAATGTTGCAAAATTAATGTTTCCGCCCGAAATATGCTCCTAAAAAAGCACAATATTATTTTCTTAACTCAAATCTTATGAAGATATAGGGCATTATTTGTACCTTTGTTCCTTGATTTCAAGAACCAATAGTTATAATTTGATGAAACCGATAAACCGTATATTCTTATTTCTGCTTTTTATAAGCGTTTCATATGCTATCAGTTATGCACAGGAAAACCAATCATATTTCTTGCATACCATCGAAAAAGGACAAAGTTTATACTCCATCTCCAAGATGTATAATGTCACTACATCAGACATCATACGTCTGAATCCGGGCTGTGACGAAAAGATCTATGCCGGACAGACAATCAAAATCCCTACAGGGAAAGAGAGTCAGAAGGGAGAAACATTCCATACGATTCAAGCCGGAGAAACACTATACAAACTGACAACCATGTATAATGTATCCGCCAAAGATATTTGTGAAGCAAACCCCGGTTTGAGTGCCGAAAATTTCCGTATCGGACAGGTTATCCTGATTCCACAGAAAAAAGAAGAGCAAACTGCTACTGCAACTCAAACGCCTACCGAACAGACCACCATTCAAGGCCCTGTTGTTCCGAAATGCAAGGATATGCATAAGGTAAAACGCAAAGAGACTATTTTTAGCGTGAGCCGTGAATATGGAATCAGCGAGCAGGAGTTAATTGCAGCTAACCCGGAACTGAAAAAAGGCATGAAAAAGGGACAATTCCTTTGCATCCCTTACCCGGTAGCAACGACCGTGCAACCTACACAGAAGGAAGATCCTTACGCTATTCCTCCCAGCAATAGCGAGCTTTTCCGCAAAAGTAAAGAGACTCCCCAAAAGCTGTCTACCATTAAAGCTGCTTTATTGCTGCCTTTCCAGGAAGACAAACGCATGGTGGAATATTACGAAGGTTTCCTGATGGCAGTAGACAGTCTGAAACGTACAGGTATTTCTCTTGATCTATATGTATATGATTGCGGAAAAGAAGTTTCTACATTAAATACGATTCTTGCCAAGAACGAGATGAAAAGTATGAATATCATCTTCGGTCCGATGCATCAGAATCAAATAAAGCCATTGTCCGACTTCGCAGAGAAGAACGACATACGTCTGGTGATTCCTTTCTCTCAAAAAGGAGAAGAGGTATTCAATAATCCGGCAGTTTATCAGATCAACACGCCTCAATCTTACTTATATTCAGAAGTTTACGAGCACTTCACCCGTCAATTCCCCAATGCAAACGTTATCTTCATAGAACCGGCGAGCGTTGATAAGGAGAAAGCGGAATTTATCAGCGGCTTGAAACAAGAGTTGAAAAGTAAAGGAATTCCAATGAGAACCGTCAGTGAAAGCGCAACGAAAGAAACGTTGAAAGCAGCGCTCCGCAGTGATAAAGAAAACATCTTTATTCCGACATCAGGCAACAACGTCTTACTAATTAAGATACTTCCTCAACTGACGCTGTTAGTCAGAGAGAATCCTGCAGAGAATATTCATCTGTTCGGCTATCCGGAATGGCAGACCTATACCAGAGATCATCTGGAAAACTTCTTTGAATTGGATGTATATTTCTATTCTTCATTCTATACGAATACGTTGTTCCCGGCAGCTGTGCAGTTTACCAATGCTTACCATAAATGGTATAGCAAAGATTTGGCAAGCAAATACCCTAATTACGCAATGCTGGGTTTTGACACCGGCTTCTTCTTCCTGAAAGGATTATCGCTTTATGGCTCGGAACTGGAAAACAATCTGCCTAAAATGAACCTGACTCCTATCCAGACCGGATTCAAATTCGAGCGTGTAAACAACTGGGGAGGATTTATTAATAAAAAGGTGTTCTTCATACGTTTCACTAAGAATTTTGAATTAGTAAAACTTGACTTCGAATAATACGAAAATGATAAAGATAAAACCATTTTTGATCGCAACACTCCTACTTACAGGATTTGCCCTTCCTGCTGTCGCTCAAATCGGAGAAGCACGAAACAATTTATCGGTAGGTATCAATGGAGGTGTCAATTTAAATAGTGCTTCCTTTACTCCCACCATCAAGCAAAATAGCCTGATGGGAATTACCGGAGGTTTGACAGCACGTTATATATCCGAGAAGTATTTTGCCATGATTTGTGGCGCACAGGTCGAGTTGAATGTCTCGCAACGAGGCTGGGACCAATTATTTGAAACAATATCACTGGACGCCAACGGATATGAAGTCACTTCGAAGGACCCTACTAAAACTTACACCCGCAAAATGACTTATATAGATATTCCTTTCCTCGCTCACCTCGCTTTCGGACGAGACAGAGGATTGCAATTCTTTGTCCATGCAGGTCCTCAAATCAGCTTTCTAATCAGTGAATCGGAAACAATAAAAGGTATTGATATGAATAGCTTATCTGATACACAGAAAGCCCTGTACGGAGTTAAGATTCAAAATAAATTTGACTATGGTATTGCCGGTGGTGGTGGTGTAGAACTTAGAACAAAGAAAGCTGGTAGCTTCATCGTTGAAGGCCGTTATTACTTTGCCCTGTCTGATTTCTACAGCACTACTAAAAAAGATTATTTCGCCCGTGCAGCGCATGGAACCATTACCATAAAGCTCACATATTTATTTGATTTGAAGAAATAACCCCTCTTTCAAGGAGGAAGAGATTAAAACCTCTTATTTATAAACAAAATCCCATTCATAACGAACTAAAAAATCCCCACTAACTCTAAACGAATTAGCGGGGATTTCTATTTCTGGGGACTTTAGTCCTTTTTATCTCAATCTATCCGCAGCTTTTACCATCACCTCATCCCGTCCGATAGCACGGATAGCCAGTATATTCAGGATGATGGAAACAAGCGGCAAACACAATGCCCAGCCTATACGGAACATATTTTCATCATTCTTCAATGCAAAATAAAAAGCAAGGGCAGCAATGTAATAACCTACCAATAATAAGCTATTGAAAATTGTCATGCGAATCTGCAACATACGGTTCTTATACAAAAAGATAGTAGCCACAGCCACGATGGTGCTAACCATCAGAATTCCGAATAAGCCCCATGTAGACTGAATAGCACCGTTTACTTCCAATCCTAATGCCTTAAAAGGATGTTCTCCCATCGCATCAATGAAGTAGCCCATCGGCAAACACATGGCTGTAATCAGCAATCCTACAACAATCAATAAATAAACAGTTTGAATTCGTTGAATCATAAGTATTCTAAATAGTAGTTGAGTTAAACAATAATAGCCAAGCAATAAGGAGCAGGGATCATCATCCCACTTACTACTTGACTATCAAATTCTTCGTCAGAAAATAAATTACTGAAGTTTTTCTTTCTCCTTAGCCGGATTTCTATAATATATTTTCCCTTCGATGTATTCTTGCGTAGCAATCAAGTCCGGTTTCGGCAATTTCTCATAATAACGAGAAATTTCGATTTGCTCTCTATTTTCAAACACTTCTTCCAAATTGTCATTGTAAGAAGCAAACTCTGCCAGTTTCTTAGAAAGATCGTTTTTGATTTCTACACTGATCTGATTAGCACGCTTACCAATAATGGCAACTGTTTCATAAACATTACCTGTATCAGCACAGAGTTCCATCATGTCACGGGTTACTGTTGTAGCAGGAGCATTCGTTTTTTTGTAGTCCATAAATCTATTTAAATTTAGTCTTTAATTACTTTTTGTGATTCATTGAATATCTTCTCGGCTTCTTTCAAATATTTACTTTCAGGAAATTCATTCTTAAAAGCGTAATATTCATCAATCGTTTCGCGGTAACGATCCATCTTCTTGTCTTCAACGCTATAGATAGCCATTTCGTGTCTTGCACGCAGAACCAAAATGGAAAGTTCTTCACGATAATCAGTATAAGGATAATCCTTCAATGCATTTTGAGCTGTGATTACACAAGACTCATAGTTATTGCCTAAATAATTACCCAGATTATAATATAGCCTTGCTGAATAAAGCTCTTTCAAAACCAGCTTATCCTGTAAAGCAAAAATCATATCCTGTGCTTCCTGCTTTTTTGTGCTGTTCGGGAAATACTCCATGAACATCTGCAACTGCTGGATAGCCTGATAAGTGCTTGACTGATCCAAACGTGGTTCCGGAGTATCCAGGAATAAAGCCTTACCTGCATGGAAACGTGCCAATTCGGTAAAAGTACCACGAGGATATGTATTGAAATAGGTGATAAATGTCTGGGCAGCTGTCTGATAATCTTTCTGATTATAGTAGCTCATTCCCAACATATACAAAGATTCTTCCGCTTTATCGGTTCCTTTCAGAATGGTTATCAACTCATTCAGCAACGTAGCTGAACGATTATACTGCCCCTTCGCAAAATAGTTTTTGGCGGCTTCGTACTTGTATTCGTAATCGGTGCTTTTCAGCAATTTATTATACTCCCCACATGATGTAAGAGTAGCCGCCGCAAGCAAAGTTATAATGATATTTTTCTTCATCCTATTTAAAAATAATGCGCAAAGTTACTTATTCGCTGGGAATTTAGCAATTAATCTGTGTTTTTTAATACATAAAAGGCGTTAAACATCGACAAAAGGAGAGAAAATGACGTCGAATTACAAACGACAAACTATAAACAGCAGATTATAAACGAATCACAATAGTGACAGTATGTGTTCGGGATAGTAACGGTATCGTTGGCATATACCGTCGCTATCTTCACCGGATAGCGTCACTATATTTATAGTAAAAACGGTAAGCAATTGCGTTGTCCTTGAATTGGATAACACAACTGTTTACCGTTCATTATTTATTGCTCACTGTTATATTTACAGTTTATACAAATCACTTGCAGCCAGTAAATCGACTTTCTTTTCTTTCAATACCTCGATACATTTATCCAGGTTGCTGGGGCGAATCACTACATTTGCAATATGGTTATTGGCAAACGAATACATATATTCAATAAATACACCCTCTTCTGATAAATATCCCAGCACTTTTGCCAAAGCACCTGGTATATTGGGACAGCTTATACCTACTACATCAGTCACATTCACTGCAAAATGATTATCTTTTAAAGCTTTGTATGCTCTATCCGGATCGGATACAATTCCACGCAAAATACCAAAATCAGCATTTTCGGCAATGCACAAGGCAGAAAGATTGATATTTTCTTTCGCCAGCACTTCGGTCACTTCCGTCAAACGGCCTGACTTATTTTCCAAAAAAATAGAAAGTTGTTTTGCTACCATTATCGTAAAGTTTTAAGTATTAAATCTTTCTGTTATCAATTACACGTTTCGCTTTACCTACGCTGCGTTCAATGCTGCGAGGCTCTACCAGTTTCACGTTGACTCCCAGTCCGAGTACGCTTTGCAAACGTCCTCCCAGTTTCTTCTTCAAAGCCAGCATTTTGTTGATCTCATCCGAATAGAATTCCGGACGTACTTCAACCTGGAGTTCCATTGTATCGGTATTGTTTTCACGACCTACTATCAACAAATAATGCGGTTCAAACTCTTCCATTTCAAGAATGACTGATTCAATCTGCGTCGGGAATACATTCACACCGCGGATAATCAACATATCATCACTACGTCCCAAAATACGATCCATACGTACCAATGTACGGCCACAGGAACATTTATCATGATGCAAGGCCGTCAAATCACGCGTACGGTAACGAAGCAACGGCATACCCTCTTTGGTTAAATGAGTAAATACCAGTTCGCCCGTTTGACCGGGCTCAACCGGTTGCAACGTATTCGGATCGATGATTTCCGGAAAGTAATGGTCTTCATTCAAGTGAGTCCCGTGCTGACATTCGCACTCGTACCCGACACCCGGTCCGGCAATCTCACTCAATCCATAAATATCGTATGCTTTGATTCCCAGCTTTTCTTCTATCTCATGACGCATATTTTCCGTCCAGGGTTCTGCACCGAAAGCACCGACTTTCAGTTGGAATTCTTCACGCGGCAAACCGGAATCTTTGATTGCATCTGCCAGATAAAGCGCATAGGAAGGAGTACAACAAAGCACTGTCGATCCGAAATCATGCATCAAGGTTATCTGTTTTTCCGTGTTACCACTGGACATCGGAATAACAGAAGCACCGATATTTTCGGCTCCTGCATGTGCTCCCAATCCGCCCGTGAACAGTCCGTATCCATAAGATACCTGAAAAATATCAGAACGCCCCGCTCCATAAGCGGTAAAAGCACGCGATATACATTCCGCCCATGTAGACAAGTCCTTACGGGTATATCCGACAACCGTCGGTTTTCCGGTTGTTCCGGAAGAAGCATGAATACGTACAATTTGACTCATCGGCACGGCACAAAGTCCGAACGGATAATTATCTCTTAAATCATGTTTCGTGGTAAACGGCAGTTTTACAATATCATCAATACTATTGATGTCATCGGGAGTAATCCCCATTTCCTGCATCTTCTTTCGATAGAAAGGCGTGTTGTGATAAACGTAATCTACAATTTTCTTGAGTCGTATGCTTTGAATCTTGCGAAGACTTTCGCGGTCCATACACTCAATGCTCTCATTCCAAATCATGTGTTTCTGGTATTACTAGTTGTATGAATCTGTTTTTTGATATTAATATGTTGCAAAGTAAAGGATTTATTTGGAAAAATGATTTGTTATCTCGATTATTTTACCGAATATTGCTCCACTTTTTAGGATTTAACTATGAATTATGAACTAACATCAGCTTATAAACCTACCGGAGATCAGCCGGAAGCTATAGCACAACTTACTGAAGGGGTACTTCAGGGAGTTCCCGCACAGACTTTATTGGGAGTGACCGGGTCGGGAAAAACATTTACCATTGCCAATGTGATCGCCAATATCAATAAACCCACGTTGATTTTGAGCCATAACAAAACACTGGCTGCCCAGCTCTATAGTGAGTTTAAAGGATTTTTCCCCAATAATGCGGTAGAATATTACGTTTCTTACTATGATTATTACCAGCCGGAAGCTTATCTGCCGAACAGTGATACATATATAGAGAAGGATCTCGCCATCAATGACGAAATCGACAAGCTCCGACTCTCTGCCACTTCCGCCCTACTCTCCGGAAGAAAAGACGTGGTAGTGGTTTCTTCCGTATCTTGTATCTACGGTATGGGAAATCCTTCGGACTTCTACAAAAATGTCATCGAAATAGAACGGGGACGGATGATAGACCGCAATGTGTTTCTACGTCGTTTGGTAGACAGTTTGTATGTCCGCAATGATATCGACTTGAACCGTGGAAATTTCCGGGTCAAGGGCGACACAGTGGATATTTATCTGGCTTATACCGACAACCTGCTCCGTGTCACCTTTTGGGGGGATGAGATTGACGGCATCGAAGAGGTAGATCCTATCACAGGAGTCACTATCGCACCATTTGACGCCTATAAGATTTATCCGGCCAACCTGTTCATGACTACCAAAGAGGCTACTCTCCGTGCTATTCATGAAATAGAGGATGATCTAACCAAGCAAGTAGCTTTCTTCGAATCTATCGGCAAAGAATACGAGGCCAAACGATTGTATGAGCGAGTAACTTACGATATGGAAATGATCCGGGAATTGGGACATTGTTCCGGAATTGAGAATTATTCCCGTTATTTTGACGGCCGTGCTGCCGGTACCCGCCCCTATTGTTTGCTCGATTTCTTTCCGGATGATTTCCTGATCGTTATCGACGAAAGCCACGTAAGCGTACCCCAAATCCGTGCAATGTATGGAGGAGACCGTGCGCGAAAAATCAATCTTGTGGAATATGGTTTTCGATTGCCTGCCGCTATGGACAACCGTCCGCTGAAATTTGAAGAGTTTCAGGAGATGGCAAAACAAGTAATCTACGTCAGTGCCACACCGGCGGATTATGAATTGATTCAGTCGGAAGGAATCGTCGTGGAACAGGTGATTCGTCCTACCGGTCTGCTTGATCCTATCATCGAAGTACGTCCGAGTCTCAATCAGATTGACGATTTAATGGAAGAAATCCAGCTCCGTATTGAAAAGGAAGAACGCGTACTCGTCACTACACTAACCAAACGAATGGCAGAAGAACTGGCAGAATATCTTCTTAATAATAATGTGAGATGTACCTATATCCATAGTGATGTCGACACACTGGAACGTGTGAAGATTATGGATGATCTCCGGCAAGGAGTTTATGACGTACTTATCGGGGTCAACCTACTTCGTGAGGGTCTCGACCTTCCGGAAGTGTCTCTCGTCGCTATTCTCGATGCAGACAAAGAAGGATTCCTCCGCTCCCACCGTTCGTTGACACAAACTGCGGGACGTGCCGCGCGTAATGTGAACGGTAAGGTAATCATGTATGCTGATAAGATGACGGATAGTATGAAACTGACGATTGATGAAACGAACCGTCGCCGCGAAAAGCAGTTGGCATATAATGAGGCAAACGGAATTACCCCGCAACAGATTAAAAAGGCCAGAAACTTGTCTGTATTCGGCAATGCAAAAGAGGCAGATGAGCTGTTGAAAGAAAGACATGCTTATGTAGAACCTTCTACTCCGAATATCGCAGCAGATCCGATAGTGCAGTATATGAGTAAAGCGCAGATGGAAAAGAGTATCGAGCGTACCCGCAAACTGATGCAGGAAGCAGCCAAGAAACTAGAATTTATCGAAGCCGCACAATATCGTGACGAATTATTGAAACTGGAGGACTTGATGAAAGAGAAATGGGGATAAAATTTCCCCATTGTTCACCTATTATAGCCTGATTGTTAAGGGCTGAAACTCTTAACAAATCTGTAACTTCGTATTTAGTCTATTAATTAGTGTTATAAAAACACCTATTAAGGGCTGATAATTTGCAAAGTTACCGGAATCCCGTATCTTTGCACTGTGTTTTTCATAGTATTAGATTTAAGGTTAACAAAGGTTGGAGCAAGGCGTTGCTCCTTTTTTTATGTCTATACGTCACCTTCAATGAAAAATATAAAGTTGGAAAGACATAATGTACCACTTCTAAAGCATAAATTAAGGAGGATTGCAGATATAGACTGATCGTTCATTACGACTGAATCTATTCATGCAATCCTCCCATTTCTTATAGTTGGATTATTCCTACTTCAAGCGATGATAAATCAAAGAGCCTTCTCTATGGCATTTTTAATCAACGGTTCCATAATATCATACCCTTCGCTCGTTGGATGAACTCCATCTTTAGTATATTGAGGATTCAAGGCCTGATTTTCGTCAACCACCATTGCCTTGTAATAATTAACAAACGGAATTTTATTTGCTCTTGCATAAGCCTCTATCCGGTCATTTAAAGATTTAATTTTCTGCGGAACATCTTTTATTTCCATTCTCCACTTAAATGCAGCAGCAGGCAATACGGAAGTCAAAATTACTTTTATTTTATTTGCTTTTGCCAGTTCCGCCATAGAAACAATGTTTCCGAATGTATAATCTTCATTATACGCTTGTGTATTTTCAGCGACATCATTTGTTCCAGCATTAATCACCACTAAAGCAGGAGAAAGATTAATCACATCTTCCCGGAACCGTAACAAGAATTGATAGGAAGTCTGCCCACTGATTCCACGGCCAATGTAACCATTTGATTTGAAAAAATCCGGATGAGTCCTTACCCATCCTTCCGTAATGGAATTTCCCATAAAAATAACCCGTTTGTCTTTCTTTGTCGCTTGTGGAAGTGCAGCATTTTCTTTTGAATAACGACGTAGATTAGCAAAATCATTTTTCTGCGCATAGCTTTCTCCTATCGAGAAACTCAAGCAAACAACAGCCAATAATATCCATTGGCCCCATCTTCTTTTATTCATGTTTATATTAAGTATTAGTAATATTATATTTCATGCAAAGATAAAAAGAAAAGCGATGCACTATACTTTGTATGGCCATTTTTTGTGCATTTCCATGCCATAATGTGCTGATAAATGTCAGACGGGAGAGATTTTTTCTGCATATTTGTTATTGTTTTCAGTTTTCCTGCAAAAATACGCCATACGCGGGGAGCTTCTAAACTCATCGGTTCTTTTCAGTTGGTTTCGGTTCTAAATAGTCATATACGTTCGCATATTAATAACCTTTCTTTGGGGAAGCAAAAGTTAGAGGCTCCATTTACTTGAAACAAAGCCTCTGAATGTATCAAACGGAGGCTCTGCCGCATGAGTTTAGAGCCTCCATTTGGGGGATAAAAAAGCGCCTTTTTGCCGAACGCATAGTGGAACGCTCTCCAAAGGCAGATAACTCGCTATATGGCAGCCGGTTACACCTACCTAAAAAAGTCCCCCTTGAACACTTACCGGTATTATTATAAATATATAAATAATAAACTATATATTAAAATATATAGTTCGATTTTTCTATTTTTTGAATCTTTATAACGCAAATCGCATGTGCTAAAATTTATTTGTAGCTTTGCTTTTTTCGAATAAATTCAGCTGTTAAATCAGTTCATAGTAATTATTAAAAAAGTTGATGAAGAAAGAAGAATGGAGCATCCACATTTGTCTATCGCCCAAAACATCGAATAACCGTTAAGGCGAAGGTACTTTTTCTTAATCAATGTTATATAACATACGTTTTTTCTTGGATTATTTGCTAATTTCACGATAGTCCGTATCTTTGCACTGTGTTTTTCATAGTATTAGATTTAAGGTTAACAAAGGTTGGAGCAAGGCGTTGCTCCTTTTTTTATGTCTATATGCTTGATTTCCTAAAAAAGAATGGTATTTTTGTGAAGTCACAATTATTATCCGAAACATGAAACGCAAACTGCTTTATACCACTCTAATAATTGCTATCCTGTGTGTAATCAGCATAGTTGTATGTAACAGGACGATCAAGAAACACACAGTCTCCAAACTATATACGGAAGTAAATACCATCCCTTCCAACAATGTAGGATTACTTCTCGGAACTTCTCCCAAGTTGAAAAGTGGAAATAACAATTTATACTTCGATTATCGGATTCTTGCAACAGTGGAGTTATATAAAGCCGGAAAAATTAAATATATCCTCATCAGCGGCGATAACCGTAAAGAGGATTACAATGAACCGGAAGAAATGAAGAAAGCACTCATGCAAAAAGGTATTCCTGAAAAATCCATTTATTTAGATTATGCCGGATTCCGGACTCTCGACTCTGTTGTACGTGCCAAAGAAGTGTTTGGACAAAATCGTCTGACCATCATCTCCCAACGTTTCCATAACGAACGAGCGATCTATCTTGCAGAGAAAAATGGAATAGACGCCATCGGGTACAACGCCCCAAATGTAAATGCTTATGCCGGACTGAAAACTAACATCCGGGAATTACTTGCAAGAGTCAAAATGTTTATAGATTTAGGTATAGATAAACAACCTCATTTCTTGGGAGAGAAAATAATAATTGAATAAGCGAGATACCTCCGATGCATGGAAGTGAGTTTAACATATTCTGAATAAAAAGTGATATACGTTTCTTTATTCCCAAATATAGCTCTACCTTTACTGAAAAATCAGAATATGGCAAAGATTACAGTTCAGAAAACAGATGTTACTATCCTAAAAATCAACGATACAGATTACATTTCCTTAACCGACATAGCTAAATACAAGACGACAGATGCCAATGCTGTTATTGCCAACTGGCTACGTAATAGAATGACCATTGAATATTTAGGATTATGGGAGATATTGTACAACCCCCATTTTAAACCCCTCGAATTCGAGGGGTTTAAAAAAGAAGCAGGACTAAATGCGTTTACTCTTTCCCCTCAAAAATGGATAGAAACCACCTGTGCTATTGGAATTATATCCAAATCAGGACGATATGGGGGCACTTTTGCTCACAAAGACATTGCATTCAAATTTGCAAGTTGGATTTCCGTTGAATTTGAATTATACATAGTAAAAGAATTCCAACGTCTCAAAGAGCAAGAGCAAGCTCAACTTGGTTGGTCGGCAAAGCGAGAATTATCTAAAATTAATTACCATATTCATACTGATGCAATCAAACAACATCTTATCCCTCAAGAAATCACTTCACAGCAAACATCTATGATTTATGCCAGCGAAGCTGATGTCCTTAATGTAGCCATGTTTGGAATGACAGCCTTAGAATGGCGGGATACACACCCTGATTTAAAAGGAAATATCCGCGATTATGCCTCAATCAACGAACTTATCTGCTTATCAAATATGGAAAACTAAAATGCAGTTTTCATAAACGAAGGTTTGGCACAAAAGGATAGACTCATCAAATTAAATCAAATAGCAATTCAACAAATGAACATATTAGAAGATATTAAAAATAAAAAGTTATTGAAATAATTTATGGAACAACAAATTCAACTCAACGATCACAACAAGCAGGAATACCCTCCTATGCATACAGCAGAGCATTTACTCAATGCCACCATGGTGAAAACCTTTGGCTGCCCACGTTCTCGCAATGCCCACATCGAAAGAAAAAAAAGCAAATGTGACTATATACTTTCGTCATGTCCGACAGCGGAACAAATCCAGTCTATTGAAGATAGAGTGAACGAGGTAATCAGTCAGAACCTACCTGTGACTGTTGAGTTTATGACTCATGAACAGGCCAAAGATATTGTAGATTTAAGTAAGCTACCTGCCGATGCAAGCGAAACTCTTCACATTGTCCGCATTGGAGATTATGATGCCTGCGCCTGCATCGGATTGCATGTATCCCATACTTCTGAAGTGGGTACCTTCAAAATCATTAGTTATGATTATGACGAAGAAAGGCAAACACTAAGAATAAGGTTCAAACTGATCGAGAAGAAGTAAACAGGTTATCAAATTAATATCTATCTTATATAAAATAAATAAAAACAGGATACATTTTGTCATTTATATTGCAAAAATGACATTATAAAAATGACAAATAGACAATTTTAGTCTCTAAAATCTCTTGGCATAAGGTTTGCATTTATAGAAGCGAACAACGGTTCGAGAGCGGACGATGGAAGGCGGGATAACCGATACCATCGGAAGTGAAAATGCCGAAGTTCTAAATTTATTAATTGAATGTTTAACTTAAAGATAGGAGACTAAAATTATGATGCCTGTTAGAAGAACTCAAAGTTGGTTACCAAGTATCTTTAATGATTTCTTTGATAACGATTGGATGGTAAAAGCAAATGCTACTGCACCTGCAATTAATGTTTTGGAAACAGAAAAAGAGTACAAAGTGGAATTGGCTGCTCCTGGTATGACGAAGGATGATTTCAATGTTCGCATTGATGAAGACAACAACCTCGTTATCAGCATGGAGAAGAAGACTGAAAACAAGGAGGAAAAGAAAGACGGTCGCTATCTGCGTCGCGAATTCTCATACTCTAAGTTCCAGCAAACAATGATTCTACCGGACAATGTGGACAAAGAAAAAATTGCTGCATCCGTAGAACATGGTGTTTTAAACATCGAACTTCCGAAACTCTCTGAAGAAGAAGTGAAGAAGCCCAATCGGCAAATCGAAATAAAGTAATACGGTAACCACTTGCTGTTCACCGGAAACGGTGATAAGAAGTAATAAAACAGCTCTTTCCCTGAAAAGGAAACGAGCTGTTTTTATATTATTATGTACTGTACTGGATTTAGTTGACAACTTCGCTTGTTATACCTAAGTTAGTTTACTCAATATTTTTTAAAACCTAAATAAGTTTACTTGTCCCTTTGTAATTCCTGTATAAGTTGTCATTTAAGATATTTTGCAAAATTATGTATCTTCTCTTATAAGTGCAAGACTTCGGGCTGTA
>OKSP01000127.1_pt1 | contig 54610 bp, 53 predicted proteins | sample 2434041 | NCBI WGS metagenome assembly OKSP01 (sample SAMEA3879593, study PRJEB24766) | human gut metagenome | biome: human-associated habitat; feature: feces | place: USA | collected 1985/1987
AGAATTTTTTTTGGTGAAATCTGTTGCAAAAGTAAATTCTTTTGTGTAAAATATAAAATGTAATGCGGCGAAATTGTTAAAAATCACAATCCAGCCCACCTGCGGTTTGCACAAGAGAGGAAAAGGGGTATCCATTTATGGCCAATAGAGTATTTCAGAGCGTGATCTACCAGATGAAGGACGCGATCGACCGCGTGGTCGGCGTGGTGGATGAGACCGGCGCTGTCATCTCCTGCTCGGAGCTGAATCTGATCGGCGAGGTGCGCGAGGGCTTCATGGCAGAGCGTCTGACGGCCGGTGACCGCTTCGTGCGGGATGGCTACACCTACCAGCAGTTCTCCAGCGCAAAGCATAACGATTATGCCGTTTTTGTGGAAGGTGCGGACGAGACTGCGGGCCAGTTTGCCGCTGTGCTGTCCATCAGCCTGCAGAGCATCAAGCAGTATCACGACGAGAAGTTCGACAAGGCCAACTTTATCAAGAACGTGGTGCTGGACAACATCCTGCCCGGCGACATCTACGCCAAGGCCCGTGAGCTCCACTTTGCCACCGACGTCTCCCGCGTGGTGTTCATCGTCCGCGTCACCAGCGGCGGCGACATCTCCGCTTACGACGTGGTGAGCAGCCTGTTCCCCGACAAGCAGAAGGACTTCGTCTTCAACATCAGCGAGACGGATACCGTTCTGGTCAAGGAGATCCGCAAGGGCATCGACCGCACCGATATGGAGAAGCTGGCCGCCAGCATTGTGGACACCCTGTCCGGCGAGCATTACATCAAGGCTGTCGTGGGCATCGGCACCCCCATCGCCAACGTGAAGGATCTGGCTACTTCCTTTAAGGAAGCACAGATCGCCATGGAGGTCAGCAAGGTGTTCGACACCGAGAAGCAGATCATCCGCTACGACAATCTGGGCATCGCACGTCTTATCTACCAGCTGCCCACCACGGTCTGCGAGATGTTCCTGCGCGAAGTGTTCAAGCAGGGCAGCATCGAGAGCCTGGACCAGGAGACCCTGTTCACCATCCAGCGCTTCTTCGAGAACAACCTGAACGTCTCCGAGACCAGCCGCGGCCTGTTTGTCCACCGCAACACGCTGGTGTATCGTCTGGAAAAGATCAAAAAGCTGACCGGTCTGGATCTGCGTGAGTTCGACGACGCTATCGTGTTCAAGGTAGCGCTCATGGTCAAGAAGTACCTGTCCAACAACCCGGCCAAATATTGATATTTCGTCTCAGCCGCTCCGGCTGCGGACGCCGAAACCGGCCGCTCGACCCCGATGCTGGCCGGTTTCTTTTGTAATGGTCTGGAACTTCTGTGCCAAATAAATTTTTCAGGAGCAAGATACTCATGATAGATTTTGAACATGTCACCAAGATATACAGACGGAGTGATACTCCCGCTCTGGAGGACATCGACTTCCATGTGGACGACGGCGAGTTCGTCTTTCTGGTGGGCCACTCCGGCGCCGGCAAGTCCACTCTGCTCAAGCTCATCCTCCGCGAAGAGCTGCCCACCGAGGGCCGCGTCATGGTGGACGGCAAGGACGTCGCCCGGCTGCGCCGGGGCAAAGTGCCTTTCCTCCGCCGCCAGATGGGCATCATCTTCCAGGATTTCCGCCTCATCCCCACCATGACGGTCTATGAGAATGTGGCGTTTGCCATGCATGTCACCAATATCGGCAGAAAAGACATCAAAGAGCGCGTCAACTACATGCTGGAGCTGGTGCATCTGGAAGATAAGGCAAAGGTCTACCCCGAGTTCCTCTCCGGCGGTGAGCAGCAGCGCGTGGCCGTGGCCCGCGCTCTGGCCCATAGCCCCCGCCTCGTCATCGCGGACGAGCCCACCGGCAACATCGACCCCGAGATGAGCCTTGAGATGATGGAACTGCTGGAACGTGTCAGCGAGATGGGCATCACGGTGCTTGTCGTCACCCACGAGCATGAACTGGTGCGCCGCTTCAACCGCCGCACCATCACCCTGAAGCAGGGCCGCATCATCTCCGATGTTCCGGCCAGCTTCGGCGAGGAGGTGCACGCATGAAAATCTCTACGTTTGGGTTCCTCACCCGGCGCGGCGTGCTCAACCTCGGCAAGCACTGGGCCATGACCATCGCCTGCATCGCCTCCCTCAGCGTCTGCATGACCCTGAACGCCTTCGCCAGCCTCATTGAAGTCAATGTGGACAGCATGGTGAGCTATCTGGGCAGCCAGAACGAGATGGTGGTCTATGTGGACCCCGAGGCCGATGACGCCACCATCCAGTCTGTGGGCAATGCCCTCAGCGGCGCCGCAGGTGTGAGCCGGGTGCAGTATATGTCCAAAGAAGACGTCCTCAACCAGTACAAGGGCTATATGTCCGACTATGCCGCCCTGCTGAACGAGTTCGAGAACGACAACCCCTTTAAGGCCAATTACCGCGTCTCCCTGTCTGATCTGAGCCAGATGGAGACCATCAGCAAGCAGTTCGAGAACATCAGCGGCGTCTACAGCGTCACGGCTCCCATCGAGATGACCAAGACCTTTGTGGAGGTCCAGCAGGCTGTCACCAAGGTCGGGCGCGGTCTGGTGCTGGTGCTGATGGCTGTCAGCATCATCACGGTGGGTACCACCATCCGGCTGAGCGTCTTTGCCCGCCGCCGTGAAATCGAGATCATGAAGTATGTCGGCGCTACCAACGCCCTCGTCACCCTGCCTTTCGTCATCGAGGGCCTGACGATGGGCCTGCTCTCCGGCATCCTGACGGCAGCTGCCACCATCGGCGGCTATGCCTACATCGTTCGGCTGTCGCCCACGCTGGGCGGTCTGTGGCAGATGCTCATGGGTACGGCTCTGGTGCCGCTGGAAAATGTCTGGCCCACCATCCTGATCTACAGCCTCGCGGGCGGCGCTCTGGTGGGCGGTCTGGGCAGTATGTTCTCCATCCGAAAGCACCTGAACGTGTAAGGAGGGCCTACTGTGTACCACGATAAGCATTCCGCAGGCTTTGTCCTGCACCATCCGCCCCGCCACGCAAAGCCGTCGGGCCATTCGGCCATGATGCGCGCCGCCTGTGCCTTTCTGGCTGCCGCCTGCCTCGTGCTGAGCGTGACGGTCTACCCGGCCAGTGCGGCCACCAGCATGAGCTCGCTGCAGAACAAGCTGGACAAGATCTCTGCGTCCATCAAGCAGCATAAGACGGAGCTGAACGACGCCAAAAAGAAGGAAGCTGCTGCCAAGGCCCTCGAGTCTGAGCTGAAGGAAAAAGTCTCGGTGCTCCAGAGCCAGATCGGCGTCCTCAAGAGCCAGATCTCCGAGGTGCAGAACAGCATCGGCGTCAAAGAGCAGGAGATCACCGCCAAGCAGAACGAGATCGCCCGGAAAGAGCAGGAGATCGCCGACCAGTGGGACGATTTCAAGAGCCACATGGCCGCCATGCAGGAGCTGCGGGACGGCGGCAGCGTCGCCATGCTCCGGGCCGTGAACGATCTGTACGAGCTTCTGACCTTCAATGAGGTCATGCAGGACATCTCGGTGAAGGACACCGAGATACTCGACAACATGAAGGCTGCGAAGGAAGCCCTTGTGGCCGACCGAACCCAGCTCGTGGAGGAGCGCACCCAGCTGCAGAACAAAAAGTCTGAGCTGGACGCCCAGAACAAGCAGATGCAGTCCAAGCAGAGCGAGCTCAACAACAGCGTCAAGGAGGCCCGTCTGAGCGCCGCTGAGGCCCAGCAGGCTCAGAAGAACGCCCAGGCGGCCATCGAGTCGGACGAGATGAACTATGAGGCCGTCAAGAAGGAGATCCAGAAGCTCATCGCAGCGGCAGCGGCCAGCAAGCCCCAGCTGAGCTTCAGCGGCTTTATCTGCCCGCTCAAGAGCTATACCCGCATCTCCAGCGAGTACGGCTGGCGCAAGAACCCGGTCTCCGGCGTCAACAAGCTCCACGCCGGCATCGACCTTGCCGCCCCCGCAGGCACGCCCATCTACGCGGCCGCCAGCGGCTATGTGCAGGTGGCCGGCTGGTCCAGCGGCGGCTATGGCAACTATGTCATCATCTATCACGGCAAAATGACAGACGGCAACGCCTACTCCACCCTCTACGGCCATATGCGCTCGGTGGCAACGTCGGCGGGCAGGTATGTCAACCAGGGCGACCTCATCGGCTATGTGGGCTCCACCGGCAACTCTACCGGCAACCACCTCCATCTCGAGGTGTGGAAGGGCGGCTCCAAGGCCAATGCGGTCAACCCCCGCGGTTATATTCCGATAAGATAATACAACTGTAATTGAAGTCGAGGGGTCAAAGGAGGCCACAAGGCGAAATGAACGAGCAAAAACGCAAGCGTATCCTTCAGGTGGGCTGTCTGATTCTGGCAGGAGTGTTCCTGCTGTCGGTGCTGGGCAGTGTCATCCTGATGCTTTTGGTCTGAACTGGGGGAGGACACTGAATGAATCGCAAAATTTCCGTAGGGATGACCGTGACCATCGTCATTCTGGCAATGACGGTCACCTTTTCCATCACGATGCTGATGGCGATGCGGCTGTTTGACCACACCGTCACCAGCGTGAAGGAAAAGGAGAGCATGTACAACAAGGTGGCCGAGGTAGACCGCTATGTGCGCGCCAACGACTATTACGACATCGACGAGACCATGCTGTACGACCGTCTGACTGCCGGTTATCTGCTGGGTACCGGCGACAAGTACGCCCGCTACTACACCGCCTCGGCCTACACCGACCTGCTCAACGCCCAGAGCGGCAAGCTGATGGGCATCGGCGTGGAGCTGGCCATCGACCAGTCCGGCTACGCCAAGGTCATCAAAGTGTATGACGAGTCTCCTGCCAAGGAGGCCGGCCTCCAGCGGGGCGATTACATCACCACCATCGACGGCGCAGACATCAAAAGTCTGGGCAGCGTGGAGGCTGTCCAGAACAAACTCCGGGGCGAGAGCGGCACGAGCGTCAATGTAAGCTGGCTGGACAGCGAGAACGCCCAGCACACCGCCGACCTGACCCACTTCGGCTTTACGGCCAACAGCGTCGATTCCGCGCTGGTGCAGGGCAATGTGGGCTACATCAAGATCTGGCAGTTCGACAACTCCACCCCCAGTGAGCTGGACTTTGCGCTCCGCAGCCTGACCGCCAGCGGCGCCCAGAGCTTCATCTTCGACCTGCGCGACAACGGCGGCGGCATCCTTGACGACGCCATCAGTTGTATCAAGCTCGTCGCGCCGGAAGGCGTGCTGGCCTACGCGGAGGATAAGGCAGGCAACCGCACCCTGCTGGGCAGCAGCACCGGCGACTCGGTCATCAGCCAGCCCACCGTCTGCCTCGTGAACGAGAACACCGCCAGCGCGGCAGAACTCTTTGCGTCCAGCCTGCGCACCCTGTGCGGCACCCGCCTCGTGGGCAGCACCACGATGGGCAAAGGCACCATCCAGAGCAGCCCCCAGCGCCTCTCGGACGGCAGTGCCGTCGTGGTCACGGTGGCAAAGCTCATCTGCGGCGACGGCTCCTGCTTCGACGGCACCGGCCTGACCGTGGACGTGGAGCGCCCGCTGACTGCCGACGAGCAGGCCAGCTACTATGACTACACCCTCGACACGGACCCGCAGATACAGCGCGCCGTCAGCTGCGCACAGCAGCTCACCGGTGTCACCACCGTGGGCGGCGTGAACGACGCTGACATCGCCGCCGACTCCGCCGCAGCCTCTTCGGAGGCCGCAGCCGAGAGCACCGCTTCCGGCGAGGCCGGTGCAGAAGGGGAGCAGGAGGCTTCCAGCACGGAAAGCGCATCTTAAAAAGGCTCTCCCTTTGGGAGAGCTGGCGCGTGAGCGCCTGAGAGGGCAAGGATGCTGAAATGGAACAGGGCAAGGCTATGATGGTCTTGCTCTGACAAAGGCCGCTGCCTATCGCTGTGCAGCGGCCATTTTTCTGCGGCCTTGCCCTCTCCGTCATCGCAAGCGATGCCACCTCTCCCAAAGGGAGAGGCTTTAGCGTGTACGTTACCAAATGACAACCGAAAAACAGAAAGGAAAACCACTATGCCGGAGCTGACCGACCTCTCCGTTATCCGCAGCCTGTGCGAAAAATACGATTTCGCGCTCTCCAAGGGCTTTGGACAGAACTTCATCATCAATCCCGGCCTGCCGCCCAAGATCGTGGACGCCAGCGGCGTCGATAAGAGCTGGGGCGTGCTGGAGATCGGCCCCGGCATCGGCGTGCTGACCAAAGAGCTGGCCCGGCGCGCCGCCAAGGTGGTGTCCATCGAGGTGGACGAGCGCCTGCCGCCCCTGCTGGCCGAGACCATGGCGGGCGTGGAGAACTTCAAGCTGGTATTGCAGGATGTTCTGAAAGCAGACCTCCGCGCCCTCATCGAGGAGGAGTTCCCCGGGATGCCGGTGGCTGTCTGCGCCAACCTGCCCTACTACATCACCAGCCCCATCGTCATGAAGCTGCTGGGCGACCGCCTGCCCATCCGGAACCTCACCGTCATGGTGCAGAAGGAGGCCGCCGACCGTCTGGCCGCCGCCCCCGGCACCCGGGCGTCCAGCGCCATCAGCTGCGCCGTGAGCTACTACGCCACCTCAAAGCTGATGTTCACCGCCGCGCCGGGCAGCTTTTACCCGGCCCCGAAGGTCACCAGCGCTGTGGTGCGGATGGACATCCGCCCCACTCCCGCCGTACAGGTGGAGGACGAGGACGGCTACTTCGCCCTCATCCGTGCCGCTTTCGGCCAGCGCCGCAAGACCGCCGCCAACGCCATCGCCAGCGGCCTCGGCCTGCCGAAGGATAAGGTCATCGCGGCCATCGAGGCGGCGGGCTTCGACGCCCGCATCCGCCCCGAGGCCCTGACCCTCGAGGACTTTGCTGCCGTACAGCGGGAGCTGAAGTAAGATTTTATCAGAATAAAACGCCAAGGCCCCCGCAGTCCGGAACAGAACTGCGGGGGCCTTGGCCGTTATGTGGAAGGAATGGAGGATGGAGATCTGCTTACCTCAGCAGTGCGCTGTGGTCTGCGCCGCCCACGGTGAAGCTGGCGGTGGAGCCGCTGTGGCGGAGGGTGAAAGGCGTATCGCCCGCACCGAGGGCTGCAACATCGGAGAGGGAGAGGGTGGAAGTGCAGCGTTCGGTGGAGAAGACAACGGTCCCGATGCGCTCAGAGCGGAGGCCGGTCAAATCGGAAAGGACGCCCTGCAGGGACGCCGTCTCATGGGAGACATCGATGTAGAGAACATCGCTGATCTGGCTCAGCCGGACCAGCTGGGCATTCTGGAGGATGTCGGCCTGAGCCGGGTCGAGGACACGCAGGCCGGTGGAGATGGTGCTGTCGCTGCTGCCGCTGTTGTGGGAGACATCGCGGTACTCCACCGCACCGCAGACCGCGCAGATGCGGTACTCGCGGCTGCTGTCGCCTTGGACAGGCATCCAGCCGCTCCACTGATGGCCGAGGGCGGGCAGCTCCTCCGTCTCAGTGACGACACAGTCGCTGACCTTGCAGCTGCGCTGTCTCTCGCCCTTCTCGGTGCAGGTAGGCTTTTTGGTGATGACCCAATCGCCGAGGGGGTGGGTCTCGCTGCCGGCGGGATAGATGCTCTTCGTGTAGACACCGTTGTGGAAGAGCCGCGTTACGCCGTTCTCTACGAGCTTCACGAGGCCCCGCTTGCCGTTTTCCCCGAGATGGATGATCTCGTCCAGCTTCTTGCCGTCGCGGCCTCGGATGGCATTGTCGGCGTCGGGTGCGGTTGCGGTGAGGTCCAGCGGGGTGTCGGAATTGCCGATGGAGACGATGCCGCTTTCAGTGGACACGCCCGCGCCGCCGCTCTTGCCGCTGCCGCCGGTGGTGTTGATGGTGCCGCCCGCAATATTCACAAAGCTGCCGCCGATGCCGCTGCCGCCGGTGCTGTTCTCGCCGGTGGCGTTGCCGCCGGTGGCCTTCGTGATGGTATCGCCCGAAATCTTCACAACGCTGCCGCTGTGGATGCCGTCGCCGCCGTTGCCATTGGTAGAAGCGCCGCCCTGCGCGGTTCCGATGTTGGCGCTGCCCTCGATGGTGAGGATGCCGCCGCTGGAAATGCCGCTGCCACCGTTGCCATTGGTAGAAGCACCGCCCTGCGCGGTTTCGATTTTGGCGCTGCCGGAGATGGTGAGATTGCCGTAACTGCCGATGCCGTCGCCGCCGCTCTTGCCGCTGCCGCCGGTGGCCTTCGTGATGGTGCCGCCCCAAATATTCACAACGCTGCCGCTGTGGATGCCGTCGCCGCCGGTGCCGCCTTTGCCGGTGGCGTCGCCGCCGGAAGTCTGCTGTATCTCGCCGCCCTTGATGGTGAGTGTACCGTTGCTGCGGATGCCGCTGCCGCCGGTGCCGTCCTCGCCGGTGGCCCTGCCGCCGGCAGCCTGCTCTATCTTGCCGTCGGAGATGGAAACGGTGCCGCTGCTGTCAATGCCCGCGCCGCCGCTCTTGCCACTGCCGCCGGCGGCGCTGATGGTGCCGCCGGAGATGGAGAGGCTGCCGCTGCGGCTGTCGCTTCCGCTGCGGATGCCGCTGCCGCCGGTGCCGCTGTCGGCGTCGCCGCCGACAGCCTGCACTGTCGTGCCGCCCTCGATGGTGAGGCTTTCGCTGCCGACAATGCCCGCGCCGCCAGTATGGTAGGATTCCTCGCCGGTGGACCTGCCGCCGGTGGCTTTTTTGATGGTGCTGGTAAGGATTTCCATGGTCTTGCCAAGGATGCCGCTGCCGCCCCACTTGCCGCTGCCGCCGGTGGCGTTCTCGATGGTGGCGCTGTAGATGTAGAGCTTAAAGTCATCGCTGCTGCCGTCGCCGCGGATGCCGCTGCCGCCGGTGCCATTGGTAGAAGTGCCGCCGGTAGCGTTCGTGATGGTGGAGTTCTCGATGGTGAGCTTACCGTCGCTGTAGATGCCGTTGCCGCCGTTGCCGTTGCCGGCGTTGCCGCCGGTGGCGTTCGTGATGGCGGCGTTGTCGGAGATGGTGAGCTTGCCAACGCCGTAGATGCCATTGCCGCCGGAAGTTTTGCCTTCGCCGCCCTTTGCGGTTCCGATGGTACTGGAAAGGATTTTCATGACAGAGCCAAAGAGGCCGTGGCCGCCGCTCCTGCCGCTGCCGCCGGTGGCATTCGTGATGGTGGCGTTGTCGGAGATGGTGAGCAGGCTGCCGCTGCGGATGCCGTGGCCGCCGGTGCCGTCGGTAGAAGCGCCGCCGGTGGCGTTCGTGATGGCAGCGCCGCCATCGATTTTGAGTTCACGGCGGCTGTAGATGCCGTTGCCGCCGGTGCCATTGGTAGAAGTGCCGCCGGTAGCGTTCGTGATGGTGGCGCTGTTGGAGATGGTGAGCGTGTCGCAACTGTAGATGCCGCTGCCGCCGGTGCCATTGGTAGAAGTGCCGCCCTGCGCGGTTCCGATGGTGGTGCTCGTGGAGTTTTCGCTCTGGGAGATGGTGAGCGCGCCGTCGCTGCGGATGCCGTTGCCGCCGGTGCCGCTCTCGCCGGTGGCCTTGCCGCCGGTAGCCTGTTTTATCTCGCCGCCGGAGATGGTGAGCATATCGCCGCTGCGGATGCCGTCGCCGCCGTTCTTCTGGGAATCGCCGCCCTTGGCGTTAATGATGTTGGCGCCGTCGGAGATGAAGAGCTGGCCTTTGCTGTAGATGCCGTGGCCGCCTTGTTCTCCTGTGGCAGCGTTTCCACCGAGAGCACCTGTGGTGGGGTCGGGAATCTGTTTGCCGTTATCATCAGTAGTCAAGCTGCCGATGGTGCCGCCGGAGATGGTGAGCTTGCCGCCGCTGTAGATGCCGTGGCCGGCATTACGGTCGCTGGCGTCACTGCCGCAGCTGCCGCCGATGGCGCTGTCAATGGTGGCATTGCCGGAGATGGTGAGGTCGCCGTCGCTGTGGATGCCGTCGCCGGCGTCGTGGTAGCGGCCATAGCCTTGGCCGCCCTGCGCTTTTTCGATGGTGCCGCCCTCGATCTTGACGGTAATATTCTTGCTATCGAGACCGCCGCCGATGCCGTCGCCGGTGTTGCCACCGGTGGCGTTCTTGATGGTGCCGCCCTTGATGGTGACTGTGGTCGTGCCGGTGCTATCATCACCGCCGCCGATGCCGGCACCGCCCTGCTTGGTCTGCGCATTGATTTTGGCAGTGCCGCTGATGGTGATATTGGTGTTGCCGGTAGCCCCGTAACCGCTGCCAATGCCGGCACCATCGGAGGAACCGATGGCTGTGATGTCGCCGCCTGTTATCTCAATGGTGCCGGCACCGCTGCCGAAAGAAAACGTGCCGCTGCCGATGCCAGCAGAGGCACCGCTGCCTGTGGCAGTCAGGCTGCCGGTGTTGCTGCCATTGTCATCTGTTCCGGATGTGATGGTCAGTTTGCCGGTGGTACCCATGCTCTCTTCGTTGTGCTCGAGACCGGCGCATTGGTTGCCGCTGGTGAGGGTATTTTTGCCCTCGAGCGTGATTTTCGTGTCGCCCGCGCCCTCGACGCTGAGGGCGGCGTTGTTGGTCTTGCTACTGCTGACATCGATGTTGACATTGTCCAGCGTCACGTTGAGGGTGTTGTCGTTGCCCGTGGCCTTGTTGATGATTCGGATGACGTAGTTGGTGACGTTTTCGGCTGTGTTCTTGAAGTTTTCCGCAGCACGCTTCAAGACCGTGGTCGATTCGTTCCGGGTCTCTTCGTCGTCATTGGCGCTGGCGACATTGAGGGATGCACCGGTGTACGTGAACTGGCTTTCGGGCGCAGAGCGGTTGCTCTCTGTGCTTTCCGTGCCTTCGGCAGGGGTGGGAGTGCCGCCGGGCTTGGGGTCGTTTTCCTCGTTGCCGGTGGTGTCGTCAGAGCCGGTGGTGCTCCCCGTGCTTTCCGCGCCTTCGGCAGGAGTCCCGCTGCCGGTGGTGGGAGTGTCGCCCGCCTTAGTGTCGCTGCCCCCAGAGCCGGTGCCACTCTCAGAGCCGGTGCCACTCTCAGAGCCGGAGTTGCCGCCCTCAGAGCCGGTGGTGCCGCCCTCAGAGCCTTTACTCTCAGGGTCAGAGCTTCCCGCACCGGTGTTCTTGCCGTCGGTGGTGTCGCCGTTCTGGTTCTTTTCCGTGGACTGGTTCTCGTTTTCCTCGCTGCCGCCCTCAGAAGAGTCGCTGCCCTTGGTGTCGCCGGGGTAGACCATGTCTTTGTCTTCGTTTTCGCTGTCTTCTACTTTGAGCGTGGCCGACGCGGATTGGACGGGAGAGTTTGCGGGGGAGCCGGTTCCGGAGGAGCCGCCCTCAGACGAGTTGCCGCCCTCAGAGCCGGTGCCGGTGGTATCCTCTGAGCGCTTGCCGCCCTTGATGACGATGTCGGTGTTGTCTAAATCACCCTTGCCGTTATTTGAGCTGTTGTTGCCTTGCTTGACATAGGTGCCGCTTTCGTCTTTGGTGATGGTGATGTTACCATCGCCTATGTAATAGGTACCTGCATACGCCGGTGCGGCCATGCCGGCCACCATTGCGGCTGTCAGCGCCAGCGCCGTCACCCGGTGGGACGCAGGGGTAGGGGGGGGGGTACAAGAAGCGGATGCCCCAGAACGCGCATTGCGAGCCTGCGATAAGAAATCATAGAAACCTCCTTTGAAAAATGTGGGTTTTGCACAGAAGCTCCCAACGAAGAGGAAGGAGCTTGTGAAAGAAGCATAAATGTTGAGTTTAATTTATTCTACCACATTCCGGCCATAATGTCACCAAAATATGCGTAAATCGCCGTGTTTTGTGCATGAATCGCCTCGCGGATGTCTCGAAACGCCCTGAAACAGAGCGCTGCATGGGCCGTACAGCGGGGCCGGGGGCAGACAAAGATATTGACAAGCGGGGAGGTTTCTGGTATTCTACTAAAGTACCCTGTGCAAACGATACCCGCTGGTGTGGCGCAATGGCAGCGCAACTGATTTGTAATCAGTGGGTTGCAGGTTCAACTCCTGTCACCAGCTCCAAGAAAAATCCTGCGATATACCGTTAAAATAACGGCGTGTATCGTGGGATTTTTGCTTTTATATACACTGAAAAATGCCCGGAAAGTGCGACAGAAGTGCGACAAATTCAGGAAAAACTTGTTTTGTGCGACAGTGTGCGCCCCTGTTCTGTGTGCTATATCATACGGCTGTATTGTGGGCTACTATATGCCCCTGCTATGGACTGGGTGTGTAGCGTTTCACGACCCACCTACATATTCCCCCACTTATGGGGGAGCGGTATCTAATACCGACCCTATACACAAGGGTGTCTGTTAGATTGACAACCCCAACACAAAAAAGTGTCAGCATCGACACAAGCGGCAATGGGGTCAATCTGCCTGACTGCACCGATCTGTGTAATCGGTTCAAAATTGAGCGGGTTTCGATGCCCTCAAAATTGAGTGTATTTCAATTACGACCATTTGCCCGGTCTGCCTGATAGCACTATCACAGAATTGTGATGCCCGGCGGCTTCCTGGCTGCGTCAATCCGCTTTTGGATGCACCCACAGATACCGCCAGATGTGGCGGCATTGCATGGGCTTCGCTTCTGGGTGCGTGGGAACGCTGTGCAGATGCGTGGGAAACAGGCTTTCGAGGTCTGGCAATATACTTTCATTACTGGGCAAAGAAAAAGCGCAGAACCCGCTAAAACAAGGCTCTGCGCTGGTGTTATATGCTGTTTAGTGCTGGGGGCTGGGCTGGATGTTCAAAATCTGGCTGATGGCTTTATAATCGCCGTGATGCTGTTCCAACTTCGGCTCGATGGCTTCAAGCTCCTGCTTGTCCATAGAAATCAGAGCTTCCACAATACCCACCGTTTCGGGATGCTCAATGAAAACGCCTTTCAGCCATTTCAAGAAATCTTTAACGGTTCTGTCCTGCTCTGCCTTGTCCATGTTCATAAACTCTGCATCGGTGGGAAGTTTGAAATCAGTCATTTTGTATCGTCCTTTCTGTTGGCTTCTATATCTTGTGATTATGAGTTCATCGGCTGGACTTGCGACCGACCGAAGAACGATGCTCGGTAAGTGGCGGTGTCGCTCTCCCTTGCTGTGTCTATATTATATCATGTTAAACCGCACAATGCTATTGATAAGATGCACAATGTTAAACCGTTCATTCTGTGCAAAATTGTACTGGTAAACTGTACCTGTTTATGATATACTGTTTAACAAGAAGAATCACCGATCTATACGACAGGGGGCTTTATATGGTAACAGAAGCACGGAAAAGGGCTAACGCCAAATGGGACAAAGAGAACATGACTATAATCGGGTGCAAGGTCAAGAAAGACTATGCTGCCAGATTCCGGGCTGCTTGTGTAGCCGCCGGGACTACGCCAAACGCTGTGCTGAAACAGGCAGCTGACGATTTCTTGAAAGAGCATCCAGCAGATGAAGAATCACCTATCGAGGAATAAGGGGGGCTTGTGTTATGGCTACTATTATCGGCTGTCTGCTTTTTGGATTTTGGTTCTTTCAAGCCTTGTTTAAGGCAAGCAAATAACTGCATAATTCCTATAATTTCCGCTTCAAAAGATATGTAATTTTGTTGCAAAAATATTCCCTGCATCTGACGTTCAAGCCGGGTGCAGGGATTCTTTGTTTTTAGCTGGTTAGCTATGACTAATAAAACCAACTAAAACACGATTCATGAAAATGGCGTGATTTCGTGAAATTAAATCAGCTTTCAATCTTAAAGGACACGCCGCAAAGGTTCGATTCCATAAAATCACCGTAGCACTCCCACGCTGCTGCATTGTCGTGCTTGGCAAGCTGTTCGATGGCGTTCAGCGCAACAATCATCTGGTCTGCGCCGTTGATTTCATCGTGTCCAAATTCTTCCAGTTCCTTCCGGCTCAACGCTGCAATAAAATCTCGTGCGTCTTGCACATACTCGATGGTGTTCGGGGTGTCCTCGCTGGTGCTGGTGTTCGTGTCTGCGTGGGCTTCTGCGCCGTCCTCGTGGATTGTCAGCTCGTCCGCAGTAATGGCAGACTGTAGCTCTGCCGCCTTGTCAAAGGCATAATCTTCGGCAATATCCACAGCGTCACAGATAGCAAGATACAACTTGCCGCTAACGTCCCTGTTCTGAATCTGCTGCAACAAACCAAAGCATTCGTGCATCTTGTCGGTCAGCGGCTTGTTATGCTCTCGGTTGATGGTGCAAAGGTAAAGTGCCGAATTGTCAATGTGATTCACGACCATAATGTAAAAACTCCTTTTGATATGTGTGTATAGGGTGGGTCAAACTTCTTTAAGGGCACACGGCGGGTCAAGCTTGGTCTGCCCCTCGCACTCTTTCAGTGCATCGCTTGCAACTTTGACTTTTTTACCGATAGAGCGCAAGCGGGAAAGCTCCCTTGCTCTGAATCGGCTGATTTCCTGTCTGCCCTTCTCTCCCGGACCGGGTTTGAAGTATCCGCCGGGCTTTTCGGTTGTGTAAAGGACTAACAGTCCTTCGTTTAATTCCCTTGCGGCAATGGCTCGGCGTTCTCTGGGCGTTACTCCCAAAATACGGCAGACCTCTGCGGCAGGGATTGCGTTTTCTTCGCCTTGCGGCACAATGTCATAGATTTTCAAAGAAATCCCTCCATTCTAAACGATGATGTGATATAATAGAGGGCGGGAACGATAGTAGCCATATTTTTCCCGCTCTCGGCTGCTCCGTCTGGTGGTACAGATGGGGCAGCTTTCTTTTTGTTTGCGCTATTCATTTCTTCGCTCTCCTGTCGATGCACTCAAAGCCCGGCTATCTTTTCCTTGCATCTCTGGCAACACCCCCTGTTCTTTTTTGATTGCTGTGTTCATGCTGGATTCCTTTACAGCCCGGTCAAAACTGGGCTTTACGAATTGCAGCAAATCCGACTGTGGCCTGTTAAAGAGGTCTGCCAAATCATCAGGCGAACCCGCCCACGCCTGAATAGCTGGTGGCAACTCCCCGAACAGCCTGCGGTTTTCCTCTCTCAACTGATACGGTGTGATTTTGCCCTCGTGGGTCACGATACCACCATACCGGGCATGATAGCTGTTGTCCTGAATCCGCTTTGCAATCCGCCGGGTCTGCATCCATGTTTCAGAAGCAGAGGGCAGGGCGGCGGCTTGCAGCTCTTTGATAGCGTTGCTCCAGTCCACAATGAATTGATGCTGATACCGACAGACCGCAAAGGCAGCGGGCAAGGCTTTCAGCGCGATCCCGTCCGGGATGTTGCCCAATACAGAGATATACACTTGAATTTCAGCCCGGCGGGCTTCGGGGCTGGGCTGCTTTCCAAAATGGCTGTCGATAGTGGATAAACATTCAATCAGTGCCTTTTGTGTCACGGTGTACCACCCCCACAGACTTCATTAAACAAGCGAGTGTATTCCTCTTCTGCTGTCGGTTGCCTTTGCTGGCTCTGCTGGGGCTTCGGTTCGTCCAGTGGATAGAATTTCATCCACCCCCGCATAGTAGCCTGTTCGATAATTTCCACCCACTCGCAGCGGTGGAATTCTTCATCAAGCTGTCGGCACAAGCTGCGCCGCATGGTGTCGGTCAGCTCCTTGTGCTTCTCCTGTCTCATAAGGTCATAATCTTGTAAAGCCTGTAATAGGACGGAATCTTCACCCGCAAACTGTGCAAAAACATCTTGCCTATCTTGTTGGATTGCGCTCTCACTCGCTGCGTCAGCAGTATCATTCTCCTTTTCTTTATCCCTCTCCGTCTCATTCTCTTTTTCCTTTTCTTTGTATGTAGCAAAACCGTTGATTTCTGACGATTTATTGCGTTTTTTAGCCGCGTCATATCGCTTGTGTGAAGTATCTAACACAGGTTGGATGATAGGCCAGTAGCCCGAAATGCTTTTAGGAAGTGTCGGCTCTTTTCCTGTTACGCCGTACTGAATGATGGCTTCATAGAAAGCGGCTCGTATTCTAGGCGGCATTGTTTGGGCTGTTTCGTAGAACGAAAAGTAAAACGGAAAATATTTTCGGGGCAAAAGTATCAACCTCACTTCCCGGCGGCGTTGGTGTCCAGCACCGATACAGCGGCACGGATTTCTTTGCTAATGGTGCGGAGTGCTTCGACAGCATCGTGCAAGCTCTGAACTTCATCGGATGCGATGCAATCCCGGAGTGCGCTATTCGCTGCGCCCTGCACTGCGTTTTCCAGCGTGGCATAATATCTCGCTTCACGCATAACAGGGGCGGTTCTCCCGCTTGCTCTGCGGCGGTCACTGACTGCGGACGGAATACCAACGGTGTAGCTGTTGCCGTCGGCGGTGAGGTAGAATTTGCCATAAAGATGAACCATGATTTACTCCTCTCGATTAAAGTGTGATTTTTCGGATGCCCTGCACGGTGTCAGGCTGGGTGGATTCCGCCGGGATGCCTTTGCAAAATTCGGCAACGGATTCAGCATTGACAAGCCATTTATTACGGCTTACAGCAATGTATCGGACTTGCCCGGTATGGCAAAGATTGCGCAGGAAGTAGGGGGACAGACCAAAGCGGGCGGCTGCTTCCTTAACTGGCAGCATGGTGGGCAGTACAACAGAATTACCCATTGCTTTCCTCCTGCTGGCTCAAATTTTCGATGATTTGAAAGCACTTTGCTTTTTCATCAGCGGACAACTCCCGGCGGAGTTTGCGGCTGAAACTTGCGTCTGTGATTCCTAAACCATCAGCCAACTGCCAAAGACGGATACCAGCAGCGGCAGCACTTCGCCGGATTTCTGCGTTAGCTTGTTTCAATTCGTTTCCCTTCTGCCTTGTTCTTGTTGACAAGGACTTATCACGAGTGTATACTTAACTTAGAAAGCAACATTGATGTTTGCTTTCCGAAATCAGTATACACCATTTCGATAGAACTATCAAGGAATGATTACCAAATTAAAGACACAAGAAAGAAGCAGCAAGTAGCGCTTTCAAATGAAAGCAAGAAAGGGCAGACGATGGAAAAGAAAGACTTTGACATGGATGTTGTAAAGTGCAGGATAGCAAAACTTATTGATAAATCAGGAAAAACACTTAGAGAATTGGAAGAAGCAACAGGCATATCTAATGGAACGTGGTCAATGTGGAAGCAAGGGAAAAAACTTCCTCGTGCAGACAACTTATTTGAAATTGCACAATACTTTAATGTGTCGGCAGATTGGCTTATCGGACTTTCTGACAAACCGGTTGTAGACACGTTGACAAAAGAACATGAACAAATCATAGCGGCAGATGTGACAGGGCTTTCTATTGGTGCGGTTGAGCGGCTTTCATATAAAAGTGACGGTTACGACTGGATTGCCTCAAATGGTCAGTTTGCACCTTCGCAATGGCTTGACAATAGAAAAGGCGTGTTGTCTGGAATGATAGAAGATGAAACGCTTTATAAAATAATTGCTTCTGTCATAAGATACAAACATTGCCTGAAAATTGACATTGAAAGGGAAAATGTAGAGGAACTGGGCGGGGTCATCGAAACGCCAACCGTTAAAGGCGAAAAGATTGCAAAGTATGATGCGCAAGAAACACTAATGCTTTATTTTGCAAAGATACGGCAAGAGATGATAGAAAGTGCAAAAGTAGGTGAACAAAATGGCGCAGCTAATAAGAAGAACAAAAAAAGACGGTAAAACGGCGTTTCTCGCAAGGGTATATTGTGGCAGAGATAAAGACCGCAAACCCATCTGCAAGACAAAGACCCTTACACCCCCGCCGGGAATGACCGGGCGCAAGCTGGACAAGGAACTACAACGGCAAGCGGATGAATTTGAACAGGCTGTTTTGCGTGGTACGCTTCAATCTGATATGCTTTTCGATGCCCTGTTGGACAAGTATTTCAGCGAGTATGCAGAACCGCAACTGCGTGAACGGACGGTTTACGACTACAAAAAACTTGCCCCTCGTGTGCGTCAGGCTCTGGGCTGCTTCAAGCTGTCTGCAATCAAACCAGACCATATAATGCGATTCTATAAGAATCTGGGTGAATCGGGTGTGCGGCAAGATTCCGTCTATAGAGCTACAAAGAACCTGCTCGATCTCCTGCCCAAAGGCAAGCGGAAAGCAGTTACCGACAAGGCAGGGATTTCAGAACGGACGATGAACACGGTCTGCAAGGGTGAAAACGTCAGTAGGGCAACGGCTGAAAAGGTGTCCAACGCCGCCGGGCTGGCTTTCTCCAAAGCGTTTATAGAACACGCCAAAGAGGGCGGCAAACTGAACGGAAACACATTGCAGCACTATCACGCTTTTCTATCTTCTGTGTTTTCTCGTGCTGTGGTGTGGCAACTGATTGATTCAAACCCTTGTGACCGGGTGCAGCCGCCAAAGCATGAAACGCCAGACGTTCAAGTGTTGGATGAAAACGAGATAGCACAACTTTTGAAAGCCCTCGAAACTGCGCCCCCGCTTTATTCGACCATGACACAACTTGCACTGTTCACAGGCGCACGGCGGGAAGAACTGTGTGCGCTGCGTTGGGCTGACGTGGATTTTGAGCGGGCAACGATTCGTTTTGAACGGTCAATGCAGAGAATACCGGGTGCAGGCGTTGTCTTTGCCCCGCCCAAAACCAAGCGTTCCCGGCGGATTATCCGGGTAGGTGATAACTGTATCGAACTGTTGCGAGAATACCGCCAGATACAGCGGGAGCAGCGTTTGCGCATGGGGTCAGCGTGGGTACGCACGGTTGATATATGCGGCAAGACCATTAAAAACGACTTGATTTTTACAAGGACGGACGGTGCGCCATTCGACCCCCACAGCATTACAAGCTGGTTTAGCAAATTCTTGAAAGCAAATGACCTGACTTCTGCCCACTTCCACAGTTTGCGCCATTCCAACGCAACTTTGCTCATTGCCGACCATGTGCCAGTATCGGCAGTTAGCGGACGGTTAGGACACGCTAACATTTCGACCACGCTGAACATTTACACAAGCGCAATTCAATCAGCAGATGCAGCGGCGGCAAACAGCCTAGAAAGCACCTTTGAACGTATCAAAGAAAAGAACCACGCATAAAGAAAGACAGTCCACAGCGGTGATTGTGCCGGGCTTGTGGACTGCCTTTTTATTTGCTTTGGAAAATTTCGCCTTTTTATTTGGGCGGGGGTACTCTCGGCTATGACCACATGGGGTAGGGGTCAAGCCCATATTCCCCGCCGGGCAGGGGGGTGAACACTTTGTTATGCCCTCGTTCCCTGCTGGGGTGTGTCTGGCTCTCCCCATTGTGTGCGCTGCTCTCTCTGGCTCTTGTGTCCTGTTTATGGTATTGCTTGCAAGTGCGACAAAAGTGCGACAACAGCACGAAACGCAAGAGAATAATCCATAACGCAAAAATGAAAAAAATGACGAAGTATCTAATTGAAAACAAATACAATGCAACATAAGAAAATCATTTTGTGCGCATTTGTAATCAGTCGGTTGCAGGTTCAACTCCTGTCACCAGCTCCAAAAAGTCCTACGATATACCGCTGAAAAGCGGTGTGTGTCGTGGGGCTTTTGCTTTTTGGGAAAAGGTATGCAGGACTGTTCAATAAAGAAAAAAAGTGCTATAATACTTATAAGCCTGAAACTTTACACGAAAGGATGGGTGTGTTATGAGTACAAGAGAATTGGCGAAGAGCTTGATTGACCAAGTGCCGGAAAACAAGCTGCTGTATATTATTGCCTACTTGCAGGGGGCTGCTATTCCGGATGAAAGTGAAACACCGAATGCCGACACGCTGGAAGCCTTTGAAGAACTGGACAACGGCGGCGGTCATACCTACAACGGGCCGGTTGAAAATCTGATCAGCTCGTTGCTGGAGGATGAAAGTGCTTGAAGTAAAATACTCCACTAGATTTAAGAAAGATTTGAAAGTGTGCCAGAAGTGGCATTACAATATGGCTTTGCTTCAGCAGGTCGTCAATGTACTGGCCGTTCCTGAACAGCTCCCGCCACAGAATAGAGATCACAGCCTGACGGGTAGCTACATTCCCCATAGGGAATGCCATATACAGCCGGATTGGCTGCTGCTCTACTACCAGACAGATACGGAGTTATATTTGTACCGCACCGGCACACACGCCGATTTGTTCGGCCTATAAAGGAAACAGGAAAGAGGCCAAGACCTGACAGAATGGGTCTTGGCCTCTTTTTCTGCAAGGCATGCAGAAAAATCATGCCGCCCGGCGGGGCGCGGGTATTGAGATCGGCTCATCACGACGCCGCTGTGGTGTTTGGCGGTATAATAAAAAGCAAGCGTCCTCGGAAAAAATCCCGGGGACGCTTTTGTATAATTGGCAGGCTGTCCTTTGTACAACCTCTCAGTCTGCTTCGCAGACAAGGCCGGGTTGCGGCTCCCAGCGTCTGCTGCGCTGTCGCTCGCATCCTGCTGGCCGCGGCCCCAACAGCGACTCCCTGTTTCCGCCGCTGGCGGCGGTCGTCGTTGTTGCTCCTAACGAGGGGAGGCTTTGGCATACCGGAAAACTTTATCTCTTCGCCAGAGGCTCCCCTCGGTAGGGGAGCTGTCGAGCGAAGCGAGACTGAGAGGTTGCGTCAAGCGGAGCCTTACCCGTTATACTTGCTCTGCGCCAGACCCAGCTTGCCGTCCATGATGAGCGTTGCGGCGGCTGCGATGTCGGGGCAGCGGTCGGCGAGGGCCTTGGCGTCGTCGGGCGGGAACTTTCCCAGCACCCAGTCGGCCAAATCGTAGTCCGGGCGGGGCTTTGCGCCCACGCCGATGCGGATGCGGGGGAAGTTCTCGCCGCCGAGGCGGGCGATGATGCTCTTGAGGCCGTTGTGGCCGCCCGCAGAGCCGGAGGGCCGGATGCGCAGCTTGCCGGGGTTCTGGGTGATGTCGTCGCACAGGACGATGACGTGGTCGGCAGGGATCTTGAAGAAGCCCGCCAGCGGGCCGATGGAGTCGCCCGAGAGGTTCATATAAGTCAGGGGCTTCAGGAGCACGACCTTGTGGCCGTCTACCTCGCCCTGCCCCCACAGGCCCTGAAACTTGGTCTTGGAGACGGAGATGCCCCACTTGCCGGCCAGATAGTCCAGCGCGGCAAAGCCTGCGTTGTGGCGGGTGCCGTCGTATTTCGGCTCCGGATTGCCGAGGCCGGCAATGAGCCAGATGTCATTGGTGTTCATATGATATATTCTGCCTTTTTTACGTTGGATCTGTTTTCGAACAATATGTTATTATAACATACGCGCGCGCAAAAAGATACACAAAAAACATAAAATGCCCCGGCGCACGGATGCGGAACGTGCGCCGGGGCAGATGGAAAGCACCGGATGCGGAACCGGCGCTCTGGGCAGAGTCGGAGGGGGAGCAAAAACGGAAAACTTAACCCTGCTCTTTTTCGAGTTTCTGTTTCTTTATAATGTACGCCTCCATTTTCGGCTCAGCCCAGCCGTCGAGGTTGGTCTGACGCTCCCGGGCGATGCCAAGAGCCTGCGGGGGGACGTCCTTGGTGATGGTGCTGCCGGCGGCGGTGTAGGCGCCGTCGCCGATGGTGACGGGGGCGACAAGGTTGGTGTTGCAGCCGATAAAGCAGTAGTCGCCGATCTGAGTGCGGAACTTGTCCTTGCCGTCGTAGTTGCAGGTGACGGTGCCGCAGCCGAAGTTGCAGTACTTGCCCACATCGCTGTCGCCGATGTAGGTCAGGTGGCTGACGGTGTTGCCCCGGGCGAAGTTGGAGTTCTTCGTCTCGACATAAGCGCCCAGATGCACGCCGCAGCCGGTGACGGTGTTGATGCGCACATGGGTGAAGGGACCGATGTTGTTGTGGGGGCCGAGGTGGCTGCTGTAGACCTGGCTGGCGTTGACGGTGGTGCCTTCGTCCACGGTGCTGTCCTCGATGAGGGTGTTGGGGCCGATGACGCAGCCTGCGCCGATGGTGGTCTTGCCGCGCAGGATGGTGCCTGCGAGGATGACGGCTCCCGGGGCAATGACCACTTCGGAGCCGATCTCCACATTGCGGCTGCGGATGTCTACGCCGTTTGCGGTGTGGCGCAGCAGCACCTCTTCGCGCTGGGCCTCGGCAGCGTCGAGCTTTGCCTTTGCGGCAGCCAGTGCGGATGCATCAATATTCTGCATAGAGAAAAACCTCCTCCAAAACCGCCTCTCGCAGAAGCTGTGCAGACCCCTGCGGAAGAGGAAATGTTGTATCCAAGATAGAAGAAATTCGGAAAGATGGAAGACAAACAAGAACGGCAGCGAGTTTAATGGATAGAAAGTTGTATCCAACTGCCCAAAAACGGCATCAGAACTCGAAAATCCTCTTCAAATCTTTCCCATTTTATATTACCCAAAAAGTGAGTAAAATGCAAGGGTTTGCACAAAAAATATCAAACAAATTCGGTGATTTGCCCGATGGAATAGACGTGAAATTTTGGTATAATAGTTTAGCATTCACAGAGAAATGTTTATCGTATGACAAGCAGAGCAACGATAAGACCGCCGTGCTTCGCGCCAGCGGCTACCATTTGGGAGGTAAACACGCATGAGCAAAAAGTATCTGTACTACTTCAGCGAAGGCAACGATGCCTTTGGCGGCGACAAGGTCACCATGAAGAACATTCTGGGTGGCAAGGGCGCTGGTCTGGCTGAGATGACTGCAGCCGGTATGCCGGTGCCGCAGGGCTTCACCATCACCACCGAGGCCTGCACCCAGTACTACGCAGACGGCCGCCAGATCAACGACGAGATCACCGCTGACATCTTCGAGCACGTCAAGGGCCTCGAGAAGATCACCGGCAAGACCTTCGGCGACAACGAGAACCCGCTGCTGGTCTCCGTCCGTTCCGGCGCACGTCAGTCCATGCCCGGCATGATGGACACCATCCTGAACCTCGGCCTGAACGACGAGGCTGTCGAGGGTCTGGCCAAGAAGACCAACAACGCCCGCTTCGCATATGACTGCTACCGCCGCTTCGTGCAGATGTTCGCCGACGTCGTCATGATGGTCCCGAAGAGCCTGTTCGAGGTCGAGATCGACAAGCTGAAGGAAGCCAAGGGCGTCAAGAACGACGTTGACCTGACTGCTGACGACCTGAAGGAACTGGTCGGCACCTTCAAGAAGATCTATGAGGACAACGAGGGCAAGCCCTTCCCCCAGGACCCCAAGGACCAGCTCATCGAGGCTGTCAAGGCCGTCTTCCGCAGCTGGGACAACCCCCGTGCAAACGTCTATCGTAAGATGAACGAGATCCCCTACGAGTGGGGCACCGCTGTCAACGTCCAGCAGATGGCTTTCGGTAACTCCGGCGACCGCTCCGGCACCGGCGTTGCATTCACCCGTGACCCCGCCACCGGCGCTAAGAAGCTGATGGGCGAGTACCTGATCAACGCCCAGGGCGAGGACGTGGTTGCCGGCGTGCGCACTCCTTCTCCCATCAGCCACCTGCATGAGCAGATGCCTGAGGTGTACGATCAGTTCATTGAGATCGCAAACCGTCTGGAGAACTACTTCCGCGATATGCAGGATATGGAGTTCACCATTGAGGACGGCCACCTGTATATGCTGCAGACCCGTAACGGCAAGCGTACCGCACAGGCTGCTCTGCAGATCGCCTGCGACCTGGTGGACGAGGGCATGATCACCGAGCGGGAGGCTGTCCTGCGCGTGGAGCCCAAGCAGCTGGATACCCTGCTGCATCCCCAGTTCGACGCAGCTGCCCTGAAGGCTGCTGAGGTCGTCGGCAAGGGCCTGGCAGCTTCTCCCGGTTCTGCCTGCGGCCAGATCGTCTTCACCGCCGAAGAGGCTGAGGAGATGGTCAAGTCCGGCAAGATGAAGAAGGTCGTTCTGGTCCGTCTGGAGACCTCTCCCGAGGACATCGTCGGTATGCAGGTGTCTCAGGGCATCCTGACCGTCCGCGGCGGCATGACCAGCCACGCAGCCGTTGTTGCTCGTGGTATGGGTACCTGCTGTGTCTCCGGCTGCGGCAACGACAACGACGTGAAGATCGACGAGGAGGCTAAGACCTTCGAGCTCAACGGCCACAAGTTCGTCGAGGGCGACTGGATCTCCATCGACGGCTCCACTGGCAACATCTACGGCGAGCAGGTCGCTACCGTCGCCGCCACCGGCAACAAGAACTTCAACCGCTTCATGGGCTGGGCAGACGCTGCTCGTCAGCTGCTGGTCATGACCAACGCCGATAACCCGCGCGACGCACAGCAGGCAGTTGACCTGGGTGCTGAGGGCATCGGCCTCTGCCGTACCGAGCATATGTTCTTCGCTGAGGACCGCATCAAGGCTGTCCGTGAGATGATCTGCGCACGTACCGTGGAAGAGCGCGAGGCTGCTCTGGCCAAGGTCGAGCCGTTCCAGCAGGGTGACTTCGAGGCGATGTACCGCATCATGGGTGAGCGCCCGATGACCATCCGTTATCTGGACCCGCCTCTCCACGAGTTCCTGCCCAGCAAGGACGAGGACATCAAGGAGCTGGCTGCCGACATGGGCATGACCTTCGATGACCTGAAGAACGTCGTTGCTTCTCTGCACGAGTTCAACCCCATGATGGGCCATCGTGGCTGCCGTCTGGCTGTCACCTACCCCGAGATCGCAGCAATGCAGACCCGCGCTGTTATCAAGGCAGCTCTGAACGTCTCTGCTGAGACCGGTTATATCATCACTCCGCACATCATGATCCCGCTGGTCGGCGAGGTCAAGGAGCTGAAGTTCGTCAAGGACGTTGTCGTCAAGGTCGCAGACGAGCTCATCAAGGCTTCCGGCGTTGACATGAAGTATCTGGTCGGTACCATGATCGAGATCCCCCGTGCAGCTCTGACTGCCGGCGAGATCGCCAAGGAGGCTGAGTTCTTCAGCTTCGGCACCAACGACCTGACTCAGATGACCTTCGGCTTCAGCCGTGACGATGCTGCCAAGTTCCTGGGCGCTTACTACGAGAACAAGATCTACGAGAGCGATCCGTTCCAGCATCTGGACCAGGTCGGCGTCGGCAAGCTGGTCAAGATGGCTGCACATGACGGCCGTGAGACCCGTCCCGATCTGGGTCTGGGCATCTGCGGCGAGCACGGCGGCGATCCCTCCAGCGTCGAGTTCTGCCACAAAGTTGGTCTGGACTACGTCAGCTGCTCTCCCTTCCGTGTGCCTATCGCACGTCTGGCCGCTGCTCAGGCTGCGATCAAGAACCCCCGCAAGTAATCGCGTGAGGGCTTGAGAAAGCACAAGTAAAGTATCAACTCCCCCTAATTTCCGCAACAGGAGATCAGGGGGAGTTTTTTCTTATGTAAGGTGTGAAGCGGGTTGAAAACAATGCAGACTGGAAGATGGAAGATGGAAGATGGAAAATGAAAAATGGAAAATGATAAGTGATAGAAAGGATAGGGCAAGCAACAGATTTTCTTCATGGATTTTCATGATAGCCGGATTGAGATTTCCTCCGATTTATGATATTCTTATATTTGGGTTTTTGCACCCAAAATACACATAGAAAGTCAGGGGCGCGAAACTATGGCAAAAAAAGAAGCGAATTTCGATTTATACATACATGATTTGTTGGTTGAAGCAGGCATTCAGGCAGACACACAAGGCAGTAACATTGTTCCTATCAATGACGCACTGAAAACAGCGTCAAAGCACCAGACAGGCAAGGCAGGATTTCCAGAATACACGGCGGTTGTAGATGATTTTGTGCTTGTCATGGAAGATAAGGCGGACCGTGCGAACCTCTGCTTAAAAGACGCAGACGGCACTATTTCTATGACTGTACAGGCAACAACAGATTATGCCGTCAACGGTGCGTTGCACTATGCACAGCACATCTTGCAGAAAACCACTTACAAAAAGGTTTTTGCGTTCGGCAATGCTGGTGATAGCAAGCACCATACTTTACAGCCGCTATTTGTAGATAAGAACGGTTATAAGTGGCTGCCGGAAGTTCAGACATTTGAAAACTTTTCAGCAGCTCATATTGTGGAATATTACAAGCAGCTTGTACTTGAAGAAACGCCGCCGGAAGATATTGAACTTGCTGATATTCTGAAAAAGGCAAAGGAACTGCACGAATATCTGCGGAATTACGGCGGGCTTGGAGAAGATGAAAAGCCGCTTGTTGTATCTGCAATTCTTCTTGCTTTGCGTGAAAAAGAATACGGCTTTAATCTGAATCAGTTGACAGGTGACACACTGGAAAGCAACACAGACGGTGCTATTCTGTACCAGTATCTTGAAAAGAATCTGCAACGTGCAAAAGTTGCCCCGGAAGTTAAAAAGCAGCGTGTGCTAAATCAATTCACGCTGATAAAGGACAGACCGCAGTTAAATACAAAGCGTCAGGATCTGGGCGATAAAACACCTCTGAAATATTTTGCAGAATATATCAACAACAATATTTTTCAGGCGATTGTATCAAACGGGCGTGAAGATTATCTGGGTCGCTTTTACGGTGAATTTGTTTCCTATTCAGGCGGTGACGGGCAGGCTTTGGGCGTTGTACTTACGCCCCGTCATATTACGGAATTGTTCTGTGAATTGGTGGATTTGAAACCTACCGATGTTATATTTGACCCGTGCTGCGGCACAGGGGGATTTTTGATTTCCGGAATGCACAAAATGCTGCGAGCTGCAAAGAATGATACAGAACGCAAGCACATCAAGCAACAGCAAATTCACGGAATAGAAATTCGTGACGATATGTTTTCAATCGCTACAACGAATATGATTCTGCGTGGTGACGGGCAAAGCAATCTGATTTGTGAAGATTTCCTGGCGCAGGATCCCGGCGAATTACAGCTAAAGGGCGGCGGCATTACAGTAGGTTTTATGAATCCGCCGTATTCACAGGCAAAAGGTAAAGACACGGCAAACCTTTCGGAACTGTGCTTTATCCGTCATTTGCTTAATTCAATCACAGCAGGTGGGCGTGCTGCCGTGATTGTACCTGTGTCCGCTATGATTGGAAAGACAAAAGAGGATAAAGCGGTTAAGCAGGATATTTTGAAAAAGCATACCTTAGAGGGCATTATCAGCCTGAACAAAGACACATTCTATCGGGTTGGTACTGTTCCCTGCATTGCTGTTTTCACAGCAGGCGAACCGCACCCGGCAGATAAGATTGCAAAGTTCATTAATTTTGAAGATGATGGGTTTGAAGTCAAAAAGCATTTGGGGCTTGTGGAAACCGAACGCGCAAAGGATAAACGGCAGTATCTTCTTGATTGCTGGCGTGGCAAGGTTGCGAATTTTCCGTCAAGTTTTATGGTGGAAACAACCGTTGAAGATACAGACGAATGGCTGCATTCCTTTTACTACTACAATGATGAAATACCAACAGAAGCGGACTTTATGAACAGCATTGCCGATTATCTGACATTTGAGTTCAACATGGTTACGCACGGTAAAGGGTATCTGTTCGGACAGAAAGGCGGTGACGGCAATGCTTGATTTGCATGATAGAGAATGGTTAGCAATTCCATTAAGTAGGGTTTTTTCGATTAAATCCACATCAAGTGGAATAGATAAGAATAAACTGATATATCAGTCTGGTAAATATCCGTATGTGACACGCACGGACACAAACAATGGAATCAACGATTTCATATGTGAACAACCTTTTTATGGTATGGATACAGGTAATTGTATTACTGTTGGATTAGATACGCAAACTGCATTTTATCAAGAAAATTCCTTCTATACAGGACAAAATATACAGGTGCTTAGGAACGATAAACTGAATGCGGTAAATGCAAAATTCCTTGTTCCACTAATAAAAAACACATTATCTATTTTTAGTTGGGGCGGAAACGGTGCAACATTGACGCGTTTAAGGCGCAGTAAAATTATGCTCCCTGTTGATGAATCCGGCAATCCTGATTATGCCTTCATGGAACAGTACATCAAGGAACGGGAGCAGCAAATTGTACAAAATTACATCGATTATATTGGGCAAGAATATCCAAACTGGGGGGTGCTTCCGGCACTGAATGAAAAGGAATGGAAGTCTTTTCTTATTTCCGACATTTTTGATATTTTTCCGGGAAAAAGGTTGGTTGCGGCAGATACTACTGCCGGAGATAGACCTTTTATTGGGGCATTAGATAACAACAATGGCGTTGCGCGTTTTGTAAGTGATACGAACGAATCGTTGGATAAAAATGTGCTCGGAGTTAATTATAATGGAAATGGTATGGTTATTGGTTTTTATCACCCTTATGAGTGCATTTTCTCCGATGATGTCAAACGCTTTCACTTGAAGCACCATGAAGATAATGAATTTGTCTTGTTGTTTATGAAAGTTGCTATTTTACAGCAAAAAAGCAAATTTGGTTACTTGTATAAGTTCAATTCCGAACGAATGGCAAATACTGGGGTGATGCTCCCTGTTGATGAATTCGGAAATCCTGATTATACTTTTATGGAACAGTATGTGAAACGGGTGAAAGAAACAATAGAATTACAATATCTGCAAGGGAAAATGGCGGTCATTGTTTGATCGCCATTTTTTTTGCCCCAAAATCAGAAAAACAACGGAAATATGTATAAGAGCTGCGGTATATGCTCGTGTCTCAACAGAACATGAGGCACAAATCAACGCGCTGGAAAATCAGTTGGAGTGGTATAAAATTGAAGGTTCTCGGCACCCAGATTGGGAAATCGTGGAGGTCTACGTAGACCAAGGCATCACCGGAACACAAGCACAGAAGCGGCCAGAGTTTTTGCGCATGATGGAAGATGCTCAGAAGAGCAAATTTGACCTAATCATTACTCGCGAAGTGAGTCGCTTTGCACGAAATACAGTTGATACGCTGTCCTACACACGGGAGTTGAAAGCACGTGGGGTGGATGTGTTTTTCATCAACGATGGTATCAACACGGCAACCAACGATGGCGAACTTCGGCTGACGATCATGTCTTCTATGGCACAGGATGAGAGCCGCAAAATTTCAGAGCGCGTAAAGGCTGGGCAGAAAATCAGCAGAGAAAAGCACGTTCTGTATGGCAGCGGAAATATCTTAGGATACCGCAGAGAGAATGGAACCTATGTTCCTGACCCTGACCAAGCTGAAACAGTAAGGCTGATTTTCCAAATGTATTCTACCGGAGAAAATGGGCTGGTTAAAATCGTAAACGAATTATACCGCCTTGGCCGATTAGATGCAGGCGGCCATGTTTCGTGGGACGCTTCCAAGGTGAGCAGAGTCCTACATAATGCAACCTATAAGGGGTGTATTTGCTACAATAAATCCCACAGCGACGGATATTTGACACAGAAACGTGTTAAAAATCTGGACGAGAGCAGCTACATCTATGCGAAAGGTGACTTTGAGCCTTTGGTATCAGAAGAAATGTGGGATAGATGCCAGCAGATTTTGGCATCGAAATCAGCACGGGTAATCGATGAAAATGGGAAAAAGCACAAGTACATGAGAAATACGCCAAAGTCAGTCTGGACGGCAAAACTGCGGTGCAGCTGTGGCGCAGGATTTATCCAGTTCAAGTGGCGTGTAAATCGGGATGGTGCAGTGGTTCATGGATTTCAGTGTTATCGCCGTACCCGTAGGCCAAGCATCAGCTATTTGCAGGAGCATGGCTTGGACTTGGGAATTAGTTGCCAAATCAAGGTAATCTGTGAGTGGAAGTTGGACTTGATGGCAGCAAAGGTGTTTGAACATCTCACCTTTGACAAAGGCAAAACGGTCAAAGAGGTCTATAAAATTTTGAACCGCTGCATGGCAGAAGAAAAGACTGTTCGCATTTCCAGAAAGGCGATGCTGGAAAACAGCATCGCCAGACAGAGGGAGCGTCTGGATAAGTACATAGACCTGTGTGCAGACGGAATCATCACAAAACAGGAATTGGCAGAACGGCGAAAGGGGCTGGATGCGCAGATTGCAGAATTGCAGTCTCAATATGAGAATGTGGAACAGGAGGATGAGCGCAGTGGAACTCTTGACATGAATTTGATTGCGCAGAAGTTGGATGAGTGGCAGAAAGCATCGAGGAATGATGTTGACCGGGAGCTTGTCAATAGCTGTGTGGCGCAGATCACGCCGCTGACGGACGAGGAGTATCGCTGGGTGCTTGATTTCCAACTGACAGAAGTGCAGAGTCGAAATAGTGCTACTTGTACGTTGGATGGCTTTATGGAGATGGCTCGTTTTAGGATTTCTCTTGAAGAAGCTAAGGCTTTTAAGGCTTCCCGGAATCAGGAAATTCGTAAAAATGAGTGGCATGACCTCACGGTAGCCGTGGGTATCCGCACAAAAACTTGACCGTAAAGTACTGTGCCAGCTGTGCCGGATGTGTCAGAATTCTTGAGAAACCTTTATTATATATTATCTATTATCCCTATCGCTTTATCTAAGAGAGAAAATAGAGTAGAAGGGATAAAAATAAAGAAATATATAAAGAGTTTCATAAAAACCTGACACATTTGACACACCTGACACAAGACAAAGCGTATCTGAAAAAATTACAGTTATATATTATCTTTGTAGAAAGACCTGTGAGCAGTTTGATTCTGTCCACAGGTCTTTACTTTTTACTTGAAAAATGGAGGAAAAACAATGGCTGATATTATGGTAAAGATTCTGATGAAGGGTGCAAAAGCAATCGGGAAAACTGCCGTAATACTCATTATTTGGATCGCCCATAAACTCGAAAACAAGTAATCACATTAAAATTTCAGGAGGTAGTAGTTATGTCTGCAAATGTTGAAACCATGTTCTCTGTCCGTGAGACCCCTTGGCATGGCCTTGGCCGCATCGTGATGGATGCCCCTGCAAGCCGTGAAGCCTTGGAGCTGGCTGGTCTGGATTGGCAGGTAGAGAGCCGTAATATCTATTCTGGTACAGGTGCTATGATCCCCGGTTATCGGGCTAACGTCCGCAGCACGGATAATGCCGTACTCGGTGTCGTATCTGACCGCTACCGCATTGTGCAGAACGAAGAAGCATTCCAGTTCACCGATGACCTGCTGGGTGAGGGCGTTACTTATGAGACTGCCGGTTCTTTGCAGGGCGGCAAAAAAGTCTGGATGCTGGCAAAGCTGCCGGAGAAGTATATCATCGTCGGAGATGAAGTGACCCCATATCTTGTGTTCTTCAACAGTCACGATGGCAGCTCTGGTGTAAAAGTTGCCATGACCCCGGTTCGTGTGGTCTGCCAGAACACCTTGAATCTGGCTTTGGGTACTGCAAAGCGCATCTGGACTGCTCGCCATACCGAAAACGTTCTGCTCAGGGTGCAGGATGCCCGTGAGACCTTACAGCTTGCCAACAGCTACATGGGGGAGCTGGGCAAAGGTATCCATGAGCTGACCACCATCAAGCTGTCTGACCGTAAAATACAGGAGTTCATCAACGAGTTTTTCCCTGTCACTGAAGATCTGACCGATGGCCAGCGGAAGAACAACCTGCGCTTGCAGGAAGATTTGAAGGCTCGCTACTACAATGCACCTGATCTGGAATGGGTTGGCAAGAACGGCTGGCGGTTCGTGAATGCTGTTTCGGATTTTGCTACCCATGCAGACCCCATCCGTAAAACTCGCAACTACAACGAAAATCTGTTCCTGCGCACCGCAGAGGGCAATCCCATGATCGACAAGGCTTACAAGATGGTGCTGGCCGCAGCATAAAGGAGGACGTATGAACGATGTGAGCAGCCGGGCTGTCCGGGAATTTTCTGAGTTCCTGAACAGCATCGAATCCGATTTTCCAAAGCCAACTTGTACCACGGCATACGAGATCACGATGAAAAGCACCATCGTCAGTGCTTTAATTACGCTGGACACCGAGAAGCAGATGGACGAGCGTTTCTGGAACCATCTCCGGGTGCAGCGGAACATTCTGGATTTCCTGTATGCCCTGTGGCTGGATGATGACCGTACCTTGGTGGATGAATTTTCCACCATTATCAAAGACTTAGTGGAATATGATTTCTCTATCGTAGAAAAGCAGATGAAAGAGAGGTTGAACATTGCATGAAAAGGCTTGTATCTACACGGAACTTATCTAAAGAAGATTGGCTCCGTTATCGCAAATGCGGCATTACCGGCACGGATGCCGGGGCTATCCTTGGCCTGAACCCCTACCGTTCTGCATTTCAGGTGTACCACGATAAAATCAGCGATACCACTGAAAATATCGACAACGAGGCCATGCGGCAGGGTCGTGACTTGGAGGATTATGTGGCACAGCGCTTCACCGAAGCAACCGGTCTGAAGGTGCGCCGTGCAAACGCTATCTATCAGAGCGAGGAACATCCGCTGCTTCTGGCAGACTTCGACCGCCTGATCGTTGGGCAGAAAGCTGGATTGGAGTGCAAGACGGTTTCGCCCTTCTCCGCAGATAAGTGGGCAGACGGCAAAATCCCGGCTCACTATCTGGCGCAGGTTGACCATTACTTAGCCGTCAGCGGTTTCGACTGCTGGTATGTGGCGGCTCTGATTTTCGGCAGAGAGCTGGTGATCCACAAGATCGTGACGGATAAGCAAGTGCTTTCCGATCTCATTGATAAGGAAGAGCTTTTCTGGACGAACCATGTTGTGCCCCAGATTCCCCCTACACCCAACGGTTGCGATTGTGACACCCAGCAGATCAACCAGCTTTATGAGGTAGACAACCGGGACAAGACCGCTGACCTGAGTGCTCTGCATGGACTTCTGGACAAGCGGCAGGAGCTTTCTGACCAAATCGAGCAGATGGAACAGGAGAAAACGGCCATCGAGCAGCAGGTCAAGCTGCAAATGCAGGATGCTGCCTATGGCACAGCTCCCGGCTATAAGGTGTCGTGGGTGTCCTCTGAAAGTAAGCGTGTGGATTCCCAGCGGTTGAAGAAAGAACAGCCGGACATTTTTAATCGGTACAGTAAAAATGTGAGCAGTCGCAGGTTCACCATCGTTCATGCGGCATAACATTTGTAATTGGCGGCAGGGAGTGACTTCTCTGCCGCCTTTTTTCTTGGAGGGTTATTATGGCTACGGAAAATCCATTCGTAAAATTATTTGCTATCGACTTCAAAGATCATCTGGAAGTAAAGAAGTCCGGCAACACGGAACTGAAATATGTAAGCTGGGCGTATGCATGGGCGGAGGTAAAAAAGCTATATCCTACTGCTAACTATGAGGTCAAGAAATTCAACGGTCTGCCCTATGTTTATGACCCCATCACCGGCTTCATGGTGTACACCACCGTTACCATCGAGGGCATTTCGCACGAAATGTGGCTTCCGGTTTTGGACAGTTCCAACAAAGCTATGAAAGCGGTTCCTTATACTTACACAGCACAAAAGTGGGAGTATAATCCGCAGACCCGCCGCAGAGAGAAAATCGGTATAGAGGAACGCACGGTCGATGCTGCATCCATGTTTGATGTGAACAAAGCCATCATGCGCTGTCTGGTCAAAAACCTTGCCATGTTTGGCTTGGGTCTGTATGTCTATGCCGGAGAGGATTTGCCGGACGATGTGACGCAGCCTGCGGATGACTCCCAGAAGCCGCCTAAGCAGAAGGCTGCAAATACTCTGAAGCCGGAGCAACCGCCAGTCCCTTGCATCTGCACTCGTTGCAACCAGCCTATTAAGCGGGTCAAGCTGAAGGATGGCTCCATTATGCAGGCAGCAGAGTTTGCAGCCACCCATGAGGGAATGTGCGCTGACTGCTATAAGGCTACAAGGCTAAACGTGGCATAAGGAGATTTTACGATGAAAGAAGAAAAAATCAAAGTCCTTGCGCTCCTGCCAATGGAGCTGCCAAAGGAGATCGAACTGGACAACACCCTTGAAGCCATGCAGAACTTTGTAGGCGGGCTGATCGAATGCATCACATTGAGTGATACCGGTTCAGAGGTCACACTGGTCTGCAATGATGAAGGCAAGCTACTTGGCCTGCCGCTCAATCGTCCGCTGTGGGATGGAGCCGATGTTCTTGCCGGGCCGGGATTTCTGGCCGGATGTGACAACGAAGGGAATCTGACTTCTCTGCCGCAGAGTGCAATGGATTTCTACAAAGAGAAATTCAGAGCTTTTATCATTGAAATTTAAGGAGGACAGATTATGACCTTTAATGCAATGACCGAACCCTACGAAGAGATCACGGTTTGCGGAAAGCCTGCGCTGTTCACCAGCATCCGCATCAGGAGAGATACCATCCCGGACGGCTTGTACGCTTACGATGTCCGGCACGATGATGAGTGCCGGGGCGTCCCTTGTGAGATCGCACCCTTCGTGATGGTCAACCACTGGGGCACCATCATCCTTACGGAATCGCTGGAACTACCGGACGGTGGGCGGCGATATATTGACGAGGAAACCGACTGGAACTATGCTCCGTTTGGAGGAACAGAGAAAAATCAAAAGCCATGTGTCACAATGGAAGAATTTATAAAGACCTATGTGAAGCAGAAATGACAGAAAACTTGTGCCGGAAAAGTATTAAAAATGCCGTAGAGGTAAAAGAGTATCAAATTCTCTATCATTTGAGAGAGTTGTATCAGCAAATCGGCAACGCTAAAATGACGAACGGCATTTTTGATACAGAAAGAAAAGAGTTATGAGTATTTATGGCTATTGCAGAATTTCCACTGCAAAACAGAGTATCGACCGCCAGATCCGCAACATCAAGGCAGAATACCCGACTGCCCATATCGTGCAGGAAGCTTACACCGGCACATCCATTTTTCGCCCGGAGTGGCTGAAGCTCTATCGGATTTTGAAATCCGGGGATATGGTGGTATTCGATTCAGTATCCCGGATGTCCAGAAATGCAGAAGAAGGTTTTGCTTTGTACGAAGACCTCTACCACAAGGGCATCCGGCTGGTGTTCTTGAAAGAGCACCACATCGATACCGAGACCTACAAAAAAGCCCTGTCCGGCAGCATTGCCATGACAGGGACAAATGTAGACTTCATCTTGAAGGGCATCAACGAATATTTGATGGCCTTGGCAAAAGAGCAGATCAAACTGGCCTTTGAGCAGTCCGAAAAAGAAGTTGCCGACTTGCACCAGCGCACCCGTGAGGGCCTTTTGACCGCCCGGCTGAACGGCAAGCAGGTTGGCCGCAAAAAGGGTGTTGGATTTGAAACGAAAAAAGCCAGAGAAGCCAAGCAGATCATCCGCACCCACTGCAAGACCTTTGGCGGTACATTGGATGACATGGAGTGCATGAAATTGACTGGACTTGCCCGGAATACCTATTATAAATATAAGCGGCAGATTCGGGCTGATTTGACTGACGAGGGGAAACTTAAAAAGGAAGAGTTGTTATGAAAAACGAAAAACGTGTAAAAGATGAACCCCATAGCGAATTTACAAAAGAGGAACAACAGGAATTTTTGAATTTGCTGAATCGCATAACCCCGGAACAGCGTGAAGCACTGAAAAAAGTTCTGAAGTCCTTTATCTAATGAAGAAGGATGTCAGGTGACGCAGTGGTCGCCGGGCATCCTTCTTTTTTGTAAGGGTTTGCTTTATTCAGGCAGAAATGCCCGAATCAAATCCAAAATAGCGATTCTTTGCGAGGGCGAAAGTCTATCCCAGATGGTCAAAAGGGATTTCTGCTCCTCTGTCAAATGGTGAACGGTAGCGTCCTCTTCAAAAAATTGCGAGAGTGTGATACCAAGGCCGTGACATATTTTTTCAATTGAGGTCACGTTAGGCTGAAGGTTTCGTCTGCGCCACGTTGATAAGGTGGATTGCGTCAGACCAGAGTTCTCGGCAAGTGTGTATTCAGACCATCCACGAGCCAACCGCTCCCGGTCAATCCTTCCCAGAATGTCAAAGTTTGGCTTCTCGCGTTCCATGTCATAGACCTCCTTGGATAAATCGTAGTGTTACTTACGATTTTAAGGGCGGATGGCTTGACAGGTAATTCTATAAATCGTATAATTTTAACAAGATAAATCGTAATAATGGGCGTTGAATTTGTCCTTTTTGATATGAAACGCCCGCAACTGCAAAGGAGAGCATCTAGCTATGGCAGACTTTTGCTATTTTTGTAAAAAGAAAATTGGTTTGTTCGGAAAATTGTCCAGCGAAAAAGTGGAAAACCAGTTTGTGTGTGGGGATTGCGTAGATAAGGTCAAGCGTATTGCAACATTGTACAATCGCAATTTCTTGGAGTATTCGTTAAAAGATATGGAGACGTTAATTGAAAACTTTGAGTTGTTCGAGCGACATCTGAAAAGTTTTGAAAAAATTGAAGCAGAAGATAATATCAAAATAAAACAGTATAAATCTGAGATTGATAGTGAGAAAAAAGAAATAAGAGAGGCTGAAAATACAATAAAAGAGGCAAAAAAAGAGTACGAAAATAGTTTGAAGGAAGCTGAAGAAGAGCGAAGAAAAGATTGTGCGACGGCAGATTATAAAGAGGAACTGAGAGAATATAAAATTGCTAAGCGACAGGGAGATACGGTAGCTATAAATACTTTAGAAACTCTTTTAGCATTTCCGGATGAAAACTATCAAATTGCAGTAGAGGGTGCAGAGAAGATATATGCGGGCTGGAAAGATACAGAGGACTGCTTTATAAGGGCTTCAGAAGCGCAAATCCATGGATTCGAGAAAGCAATAAATGCGACAGAGACTTATGGGGAAATTAAAAAATATGTCTATCGAGTGAATCAAATGCCATCGGAAAAAACAATTCTAGGACATGAAATTATCCGACGTGAAAAAGAAAAGAATAAAGGAAAAGAATATATCATTAGATATATTCAGAGTCTTTTGAATCTCAATGACAAGAAAACAAACGAATTGAGCGCAAAAGACGATGTTCTTTCGGAATTTGGAAAAAAACTAATAGAGCTTAATATGCGCGATATGTTTATACAGTATTATTTGAACGAAGCGCATATAGATGCAACGAAAAATGAAATTGATGGCATGATTGCAAGCGGAATTAGTGAGGAAACTCCACAAGAATTTCTTGATGAAATACATGATACGGAGCAAACTTTAAATAGAAATATTGGGGATCGCAGTAAAATTAATCGAGAATTCGAAAAAAAAGAAAAAGAATTGACAGTGGCAATTCAAGATTACATAAATCAAATGAGCAAGCCACAAAAAACAAGTTCGGAAGTGCGAAGCGGGCAAACGGAAAATCTGTTGATGGAAAATATAGAGGCTGAAATGCCAGAAAAGGAATCTTCTATTCGAGGACAGAATGATGCGGAGAAACCAAATCAAAAGAAGAAAGTCGATTTGAGTGAAAAGAGAGTTAACTGCGACTATTGCGGAAAAGAAAACAAAGCAGGAGCAAAATTCTGCAAATTTTGTGGCACTGCACTGATTAAAGAAGAAGTCCGTTTTTGTACAGAGTGTGGAAACAAGATAAAGCCGGGAAAAAAGTTTTGCTCTGCCTGTGGAGCAAAAGTAGAAGATTAATTATGTGAGAGGAGTTTGAAAAATGAGCAAAAAATGTATTTATTGTGGTGCTGAACTGGAAGATGATGCACTTTTCTGCGATGAATGTGGCAAAAAGCAGGAGTTGGCTAAAGAAACAGAGACTGAGTCAAATGACCCAAAAGACGCTGAATTGAAAGCAAAACAGGAGGCTGATGCCAAAGCAAAGGCGGAGGCTGCACAGAGAGCGAAAGAAGAAGCGGAAAAACAGGCGCAGGAAGCAGCTGAGGCAAAGGCAAAGCTAGAAGCAGAAAAGCAGGCAAAAGCCGAAGAAGAAGCTCGTAAAGAAAAAGCAGCAGAAGCAAAGCGCCTTGAAAAGGAACGAAAGAAAGAAGAACGAAAAACAAATCCTACATATAAAGCGTATGCCAGCTTGATTCTTGGAATTCTGATATGGATAACATTTATGATGGGGGCGGCGGGTCTTATAATAACGCTGCTTATGATGGTACTTGGAATGGTTTTTGGCGTTCAAGCGCTGAAATCTACTAAAAAGAATATAGCGATCGCTGGACTTGTGTTAAACGGCCTTATGGTGACTTTGATAGTTGTGTTTATGATTTCGTAAGTGCTAAATGACTATAAGATGATACTGTGAAAAATGCAGACGATTCTTGGGGATGAGTATCATGGAGAAAATTATGAAGGACTACTATAAAATATTGCAGGTAGCACCAGATGCATCACCGGAAGTAATTCAGATGGCGTATAAGGCACTGGCGAAGAAATATCATCCAGATCTGAATCCTGGACAGGAAGAAGCTGCACAGGAAAAGATGAAAGATGTCAATGAGGCATACGAGATATTGTCTGATAAAGACAAGCGCTGGCAGTATGACCAAATTTACTATCGTCAGGAAAAGACAGAGCAGAAGACTTCTTATTCAGCACCAGAACCGCCCAAGGGTGCTCAAACACATTCTGCGCAGTCGAGAGGTGAACAAACATGTGCTGCGCCAGTTGATCCGACCCCTGAAGATAACGAAAAGACATCGAGTGGAAAAGGATGTGCAAAGACAGGTTGCGGGTGTCTGGTTGTATTTGTTGTGCTTTTCATCCTGATTGGTTTGTTTGGAGGCTCTTCGTCTGACAACGATTCAGATAAGAAACCTTCCTCGTCTGATGCGGCATCTGTAACCGCTACATCGGAAATGAGCGTTGCGGCTTCGGAAGGAGAAGAAGTGAAACCGGAGGAAGAGCTTGTTTACACATTGGAAAACCTTAAAAAAGCCAGCAGTACATACAATAAGTCGGAAAATCCTTATTATAAAGATTCTGTAGCACAATATGCGGAAGCTATCAATATAATTTATGGAGAAAACACTTCGCAGACAGTGACGGAAATGACGTTGGAACAAGCGCTCAAAGATTCTGACGTTTCACGGCTTTTTGTTGAAAAGCTGCTGAAATTGCAAGGCGAGGATGTGATGAATGACAGCGATTTTTATCGTATGGATGTGAAAACTGACTCTGGAATTGTGAAGACGCTGCTCACTATGGAGTCGGAACGTCAGTACATGGAAGTGTCTTCGCTGCCAAAGGATCGTATTGGCGATTATGAAGAGATCTCATTTTATTATGGGGGAATGAAAGATAATAAACCGAATGGGAACGGAGCGTTGTTCGCATACAGTGCTCGGAACGGACTGTCGCTGGAATATGTTGGGAAATTTAAGGATGGAAAGATTGACGGAAAGGGAATTTCGTTTACATACGACGGTTTAGTTCATTACCTAGCCCATGCTGGAAACTATGAAAAAAATATGGCTACAGGAAAAATGACGACCTATTACGACAATGACTGTCAGGCTGTTGGTAATTTCTTTCTGTATAAATTTGGGGATTACATCGATGAAATGAGCGAAAAATGGAGCGAAGATGAATTGGTAAGGCAAATTGATCTTCTTCTTCCCCAAAAAAGAGTGCTCAAATTAATTGTGACCGTAAATCTATATGAATCCCCCAGTACAACGGTGGATTTCAACCAGAGAGTTTTGATTCCACACATCAAATACGAAGGGAAAATGAAGAAAGGTTCTATAGAAGGAAAAGGAAAGTTGTATGCATCAGATGGATGGCTTGCCTATGATGGTGAGTGGAAGAAGGATAAATATAACGGAAAGGGAATCCTTTATAATCAGGATGGTACAATACGGAAAAAGGGAACATTTGACAATGAAGCACCCGATGAGGAATTAATCTATTCAAATCTTGCAACGGCATCGTTACTGGCATCAGATAAGATTTCGTTGGAAGAATTGTTTGCCGTGGATGATTCCGATACCAGTGCAAATACGACGCAGACGGCAACTGCTGAAAACAGTAATATGGCGGCATCTATTCAATCTGACGCTATCCCACCCGAAGTTTCTGGTTGTGAGAAAGACGGCACATGGCAGAAAATCCTTGTAGAGGCCACAGGCAACAATGCAACTTTAACCCTTTGGACGTATCGGGATGGTCAGTGGGAAAAAGACCTAAGCACTACAGCAGCAATTGGTGCAAATGGACTTACTACTGATAAAACGGAAGGCGACCATATGACCCCGGAAGGAACCTTCCCAATCTGCTTTGCTTTCTCTACCAAAGAAAAAAATACGATGCTGTACTCTAAAATAATTAAGGAAGACAGCGTTTGGGTATGTGACCCGGAGTCTGTCTACTATAATACCCTTCAATCTAAAAATGATCCGTACAAAGACTGGGCCGACAAGGGTGGAGCAGAAAATATGTATCCGAAATTCTCAAAGGGCTCGTCCAATGCCTGCATCTGTTTTGGATTCAACGGAGATGGATTAAGCGCATATAGTGCAACTCCGTATGCGGGTTCAGCATTATTCATCGACGGTGTGGGCGAAAATGGTAATATGAACTCAGGATATGGAGATATCAAGATTTCGGGGAAAGATATGACAAAACTTCTGTCGTACCTGTGTGCGAATGACAATCCCGTGATTACGATTAAATCGGCTCAGTAATAGGAAATAACCTCCACTTTTTGGTTAAAAGAAAGCGGAGGTTATTTGTGGCACATCGATTAAGGAAAAAATACTATGGAAATGCTTGTCTTTATTTTGTATTGTGTGCTGAGTTACTGGGCGGTCGGGCAGACCATCTATGCGAACAAAATTCAAATCGGATCAATGAAGGATATTTTCCTGACAAGGATCGTTCTTGGTGCGCTGCTGGGACTGATTTTGATTCCAGTGGCGATTCTGAAAAAGCTGTTCATCCATTGAGATGGGAGGAAACATCATGAAAGAACCATTTGAAATCCATGATGGCAGTGTAAGTAACGAGCAAGTGCATTAAAAATCAATAAGATTAAATCCCGCTGGATTCCTGCTGCGGAGTCCAACGGGATTCTTTTTGCCTCAAACGAAAGATAAGGCTCACTGACATTGGCTCATATACTGGATCAGATCTTGTTTGTAAACCTTCCAGAGTTTTCCCATCTTGAAGGCGGGAATTTCGCCACTGTTCAGAAGACGAAGCAGTAGATTTCTTCCAACATGTGTAATTTCCATGACCTGCCGGAAGCTCAGGACATCGGGATAGTTGTCTAGCATTGATAATCAACTCCATTCTTGTGATTCTGGTGAATTTTCGTTCTGTTTTGCACGGATCATTTTTTGTTCGCTCAAAGCCCTTGTATCCTTGTGCATAAGGGCGCACATGGAAATCTGCCGCATTGACGATCGTTCAGGATGCGGCAAGGGATGATCACGTCGTTGATCTCTAATTTTTCCAAAGCCTTTGCGATTTTCTTTTTATGATGTATCTTATCGGTCAGTTCCGGCTCATCCTGCGCTTCGATGTACGCAGCGACAAGTTCCTTGGTATCGTCATCAAGGTTGCTCGTTTGTACGGCTTTCAAGGCAGTTGGAACGTTATACCACGAATGCTTGCCAAAATAATCGACGGCATACCGATATAGAAAGAGCGGAATATCATCACTGATTTTATCAAAATAATGAAACAGCGCATGATTTCCAAACTGGAGCTTTGAAGATTTCGATTCCAACTTATCGTACTCAAATTCTTTCAGACTGGGGCGCTTTAATTGAATTTCATATCGAACCAGATTTTTTGAGCGTTCCAGATCATCCGGAGAAATCGGATAGCTCTCCTTTTCGCAATTCAAGAGCTGCTGATGCTTGTCATAGAGTGCAAAATCGTACCACGTTTTTTCAAATTTACAGCTTCGGATCTCATTGTGCTGGTTATAGTGCAGTGCGCGACCTTTCCTGTACGGGTCAACGCTTCCTGCATAACGAATGATCTTTACTATCAGCGCGGGATCGCATTTTACATAGAAGTCTTGTGTAATATCCAACCGATGCATTTTCCATTTAACAGACTCCTCAATTTCAAGGAGTCCAAGCTGCTCCAATTCATCCAGAAATGCCTGCTCTTGCATGACCAAACCTTCTGGTGATAAGTCTGTTAAACTTAAACGAGATGGATCACCTGCGATTCGAGCGAGGTTCACACCAGATAACGTTATGTATCGCTTCTTAAAATCTGGATAATCTGCCAATGTGATGGCCAAACCGCCATCTTTTCTTTTATAAGAGTAGCCTTTTTTCGAAGAGCCATGATACGGAATCCGATAGTATTTTCCAGCGGATACCATTTTTTGAATTGCCATAAATACAGTACGCTTCGCTTCGCAATCCGTGTACGTTCCATTCACTTCAAACGTATGAATGGAAGGTGCTAAAAGTGGGAGCTTCTTTGCCATTGTCATAAAAAACACCTCATTTTGTGATTTATCAGGATGTTATGAATCAAATAGAAATTGATCGGGAGGAACAACTACTATAAAAACGCATAGCATTCTATCTGGTGATTTATGACACTGTTATCCATAGATCGAAATCTAATAGGATGATAATAAACTGCTTTTTGGGATTTCTTATAGGGCGATTTGAGCAAAGGCAGCGTATTTCCTATCTCTGCTCTTCAAATTCATTATGCCGAATGGAAAAATCATTACAGACTGCAATAAATCCAGTTTCGACATTTGGGATGATTTTCGTCCGATCAGACAGGTCTGTTTTTCGCTATCAAGAGCCAGCGGGCATTTTGTGTCTTGTTTTGTGAGCAGAAAGAAGGTACAATAATAACAAGTGACTCACATCTGCGAGGTGATACCATGCTGAACATCTACTTTGGAGATATGCCGGAGGCAGTCTACAATACGTCGGTCTATTTTAACTATACCTACGAAGATGAATGGCTGACTTCTGACTTTGCCAAAGAGGTCATCAAGAAAATTGACAAGTCCGATGTCAAAGGCCCTCATGCGGTGGAAAGCCCAGTTCTGGGGGTCATCTCGCCGGAAAAACTGTCCGGCGGCACGAAAACACTTTTGTTGATGGCAAACGACCCGGAAAAGGTATTCAATGCCTCAACTTGCGGTGACAACTGCGCACCCTTCATTCTGAAGCTGGCGAAAAAGAAGGACTTGACCATCAACCTGCGGCATCTCATGGACTTTGGTAAGAAAAAATTCCCGGTGGATGTGAAAGTCCTGAACACCGGTGATGTGGTGCACAGCATGGAAGAACTGATGCCGATTGCATTTCAGTTTGTGTGAGGCGATAGGATGAAGGGAAAACATAAAATCGAAGTCCGAAGCGGACGGGTCGTTTTCACAATCGAACTGGAACGGAACATTACGATTCTGCGAGGGGACAGCGCCACCGGAAAAACAACGCTGGTAGAAATGCTGCAAGCATATGAGACCTATGGCCGACAGAGCGGCGTAACAGTGAGCTGTGATAAGTCGTGCCGGGTGCTGTCGGGTGTCAACTGGGAGTTGCAGCTGAGTGCGACCCATGACAGCATCGTGTTTGTGGATGAAGGCAGTACCTTTGTTTCAAGCCTTGACTTTGCCCGTGCGATTCAGCATTCGGATAACTACTATGTGCTGGTCACGAGAGAAGATTTAAGCACCCTGCCGTACAGCGTAAACGCCATTCTGGAACTGAAAAAGACTACCAGCCGCTTCAAACGAACCTATAATAAGGCGTACCCGGTCTATGATTCGCTGACAGCCAGCAACGTGCAGCTGGAAGGTGTTGAAAAGCTGTTGACAGAAGATGCAAATTCCGGGTATCAGCTGTTTACAAAAGTCGGCGAGAAATACGGAATTGTCTGTATCCCTGCGGCAGGCAAAGATAACATCAAACAGAAGATCTTCCCAATGAAATCCGAGAGGTGCCGTCAAGATTTATGCGCAAAATTGTTTGCAGGCTCCGGCTGAGTGAAGTCAGCCGGCAATAGAGGCGTCGTACAGAACCGCCTCCAAGTGCTTCATGTTCATGTACTTCTTGTTGCCCCACTGGGTGCCCGCCACGTGGCGAAGTCGGGCGCAGACCAGCATCAGGGCGGAGTTGCCATCGGGGAATGTCCCCACCACGCGGGTCCTGCGGCGGATCTCACGGTTCAGCCGCTCGATCACGTTGTTGGTACGGATGCGTGTCCAATGCTCGCTGGGAAAATCGCAGTAGGTCAGCGTCTCCTCAATGCCGTCCTCGACCTTCTTGGCAGCCTCCTTCAGCTTCATGGCGCGCAGCTCGGCGACCACGGCCTTTGCCTTCTCGCGGGACGCCTTTTTGCTCTCCTGGGCGTGGATCGCCTTGAGCATTTTTGCCACGATCTTGACCTTTGATTTAGGCACAACAGAGAAAACATTGCGGTAGAAATGCACCGTGCATCGCTGGTATTTGGCCTCGGGGAACACCTCGCCCACGGCCTCCAGCATTCCCATGCACTTGTCGCCGACGATGAACTTCACGCCATCCAAGCCGCGTCCGCGAAGCCACTGGAAGAAACTGACCCAGCTGGCCTTGTCCTCTTTCATGCCCTCGGCGGCGCCTAAAACCTCACGAAAACCGTCCTCATTCACGGCGATCGCCACCAGAATCGCCACATTTTCGTACTCTCCGCCCCAGTTGCGTCGCAGGTAGATGCCGTCCACGTAGACGTATGGATAGCGCCCGCCCTGCAAGGGGCGGTTGCGCCAGTCCTCGATGTGAACGTAGGCTTTCTTGTTCAGCTCGCTAATGGTAGCGGGCGAGACCTTGCTGCCCCACAACGTCTCGGTGATGTCCTCCACACGGCGCACGGAGACGCCTGCCAGATACATCTCGATGAGGGCCTCCTCCACGCTGCTCTCCCGGCGGCGATACCGCTCGATGATGGCAGTCTCGAAGGACACACCCTTAAGGCGCGGCATATGGAGCGTGATGTCGCCGGAGGTGGTGGTAAGGTTGCGGTCGTAGTGGCCGCTTCGGTAGCCCTGACGGGCCTCGCTGCGCTCGTAGCGGGCAGCCTGCGTCAGGGACTCCGCCTCCTTCTCCAGCAGCTCGTTCAGGGTTTCCTCCACGCTGCCGCGGACCAATTCCTTGATCTGCCCCTTGATAATTTCCTCATTCAGCTGTACAATTTTCTCGGACATAGTTTGCTGTCTCCTTTCAGAATGGTGTGTGGTAACCTCATTCTACCAGAGCCTGCAAGCTATGTCTTCTTTTTTGCTCTTTTCAATTTGCGCAAGTTATTGTACCTTATCATCCGAGAAGGTTCTGATAATTGCAGACGGTGCGGCATTTGGCCCGCAGATGAACGACATTTATCGCCTGATGCAGGAGGATAGCGCAAAGTTCAGCTTGTACCTGCCGGAATCGCTGGAATGGCTGCTTCTGAAAGCGGATTTGCTCGGACAGCCGGATATTCTTGAAATTCTGGAACACCCGGCAGATTTCATTGAGAGCGGCGAATTCTTCAGCTGGGAGCGATTCTTCACGAACTTGCTGGAACAGCGAACGAAAGACATTCCCTATATGCGATATGACAAGGCAAAACTGCCGGAATTCTATTTGCAGGAAGAAAATTTGGAGAAGATCATTGCGGAGATGGGGTAAAACACACTGAAAATTCACAAATAACGTATCATCGTTACTCCGAACGCTCTGTAATTTTGGCACCCGCCCAGGCTACGATCAAGAACCCCCGCAAGTGATTGCGTGAGAGCTTGAAAGAGCACAAATAAAAAAGTGCCAATAAAGCATAACAAACACCCCTCGGTTTCTACAGCGGGAAGCCGAGGGGTGTTTTATGGTTCACGTTATAAATGCAGCAGGCTGGGTGTTGGAAAAAGTACGCATTTAGATATCGTCAATTGGGAACATGGGGCGCATGATGCGCTTGAAGGGCAGGCGGCGGGTATCCTGCAGGGTAGCGCCGTCGGTCAGGGACATCACGCACAGCGCGCCCTGCTGGGTCGGTTCAGGAAAGGCGTAGCCGGTCTTGACGATCACCACATCGTAGTCCATCCAGTCCACCCCGGCGGCAAGGGTCTGATGCCGCTCCACAAAGGGATGGTTCGTGTCAGTGACGATGATGTCAATGGGCAGGCCCTCTACCGACACGGTGGCACAGCCGCCAAAATCGCCATGTTCAGCAAACAAGACGGTGCCCTCTTGACGGCCCAGATGCTTCAGGGTCACAGTGAGCTGTACCGGCTCGGTCAGGGAGTCCAGACCCATGCCAAGGGTCAGAGGCAGGGTATCACCAATGGTATGACCGGCCAGCAGGGTATAGGCGGCGGGGTCCTGAATGGCAGCAAACAACAAGCGTTTGCCTTGCAGGGCTTCGGGTTTGGCCAGCACTTGCCGCAGCACCCATGTGTTGGCACCCATGGCACCGCTGGTGGTGTTGTCGCCGGAGTCGGTGAGGAAAGCCGGCTTGCCAGAGCAGTGCAGCACGGTCTGCAGAGCCTCGTCCGGCTCCTGCGTCAGGCCGGTGTAATGGAACTCGTGGCGGCGCTCCCACACAAAGGCTGCCAGTTCATCGACCTTTTGCTCTGCATAAGTACGAAATTCGTTGGAAGAAGGTACAACTACTACGCCGCAGCCAGCTACATCGGTATCGTGCCGGATGTAGCCCACGTGCCAGCTGGCACTGAGGATGCGGTTATCCTTTTCAATCTCGTCCATATACTGATTAATGGAGCGAACCGGTTCGTCGGCGGAGACGCTCTGCTCGCCGCCTAAAATCAGCGGCAGCTTGCGGTACACGGGAGTGATGCTGCGGCGGTGCTCCAGCAGTTCCAGCAAATGAGAGCAGACAAAGTGAATGGTCTGCTCTACATCGGTGTGAGGAGATTCACGATAACTGCGGATGATGGTGGTGCCCTCTACATATTCCCTGCACAGGTTGCCGTGGGGGTCACACACTACCGCAATGGGCAGGTAGGGGCCTACGATGCGGCGTACTTCCTTTAAGATATGATGGTCGCCGGAGCCGATGCCATCCACCTCGCTGGCTCCGTGCAGGTGCAGGTAGATGGCATCCAGTTCGGCAAGGTGCTCCCGCACGGTCTGCAGAATGGTGGACTCAATGTACTCGAAAGCGGTGCGCTTCATCACGCCGTTGGAACCGGCATTGGCGTCCAGCGCCGGTACAAGGGTCACATCCGGGCGGTCAAATACATCACCCAGCTGCAGGTGCGCGACGCAGTCCTGCCCAAAGTGCAGGCTGACATCGTTCAGGTCGCACTTTTTGGGGATGTTCTCGTTGGCCTCTAAAAGAAAGCGTGCAACAAGGATATGGAACATACAAAGTACCTCCTGTATCAAGTGGATCACGGTGGAAAGAATCTATAAGACATTATAATATAATATAAGATGATTTGCAACTGGACGGCAGGCAGAATTTGACGCGGAAAGACTGGATTTTACCACACAATTGTGTTATGCTCATATAGTATAAGAATATCTGCCTTTGGAGGAACAACACTATGCTGGTGCCGGACAGCGCGACCCCGCTTTATCTGCAGCTGGAGGAAATTCTGCGGCAGAAGATCCTTTCCGGCAGCCGCCGGGAGGGCGACAAACTTCCTACAGAAAATGAACTGGTGGAACAATATAAAGTGAGCCGCATTACGGTGCGGCGAGCAGTTGAGGAACTGTGCAAGGAGGGGCTGGTGGTGCGCCACCCAGGCAAGGGCACTTTTGTGACCGGTGTGGTGATGCGCAATGATCTGGAGGAGCCCCGCGGCTGGACGGAGAACGCAGTGGCTAATGGGTGCAGGCCGTCCACGGTGTGCACGGATCTGAGCATGGTGCCCGGTGCAGAGGTATGCCGCCTGTTCGAGCTGAAGCATGGTGAGGAACGCTATTGCTGTGCCCGGCGGGTGCGTGCGCTGAACGGCAAACCTGCAGTATATGAGCTGGATTACTTCCCGCCACAGGATGCAGAGTTTCTGACGAAAGAGCTGTTGAGCGGGTCGGTGTTCCGCCTGCTGCGGCAGTGGAAAAAGCTGCGGGTCATCCGTGAAAAAGAAACGATCATCCGAGTGCGGTATGCCGGTGCAGAAGCGGCAGCTGCGTTGGGCCTTGCAAAGAGACAGCCGGTCGTGTACACTCGCACCTGCTATCTGGACGGCAAAGACCGGGTGGTGCTAATGAACGAGCAGTATATTGACAGTGAACGCTATATGATTCGCACCGGCGGGCACGAACTGCGGCTGGATGAAACGGAAGAAAATGAGCAGAAATGAGAGCGACGGTAAAAAGGGCTGTGGGGCGGCCCTGTGAGGAAGAACTATGAATGCGATTGAACGGAAACGCTATATTCTGGACGAGCTGCAGCGCAATGGCAGTGTGGTGATCACGGACCTGGCAGAGCGTATCCAGGTGTCCTCTATGACCATTCGGCGGGATCTGAACGCTATGGCAGAGGACGGCATGGTCACGCTGGAACACGGCGGGGCAGTACTGAACAACGGTTCACTGTTTGAGTGCAGCATCAGCTTTAAAAGCGAGATCAATGCCGCTGAGAAAAAGCGCATTGCAGCCAAATGCATGGAGTATATCAACGAGGGCGACTCTATTTTTCTGGATACTGGCACTACGCCCAACGAGCTTGCCATGCTGCTGCGCGGCAAACGCAATATCAGTGTGCTTACCCACTCGCTGCTGGTGGCCAACACCGCCGCTACCATGCGGAACATCAAACTCATCATGTGCCCGGGTGAGTTCCGCGAAAACTCCATGGGCTTTTTAGGGCCGCTGACCGATGACTTTATCCAGTGTTTTCAGATCGACACCCTGTTCCTCTCACTGGAGGGCATCGATCTGAACGACGGCATTTCGGTGGTGGATGTGCAGGACGGCCACACCAAAAAGGTGCTGGTGGAAAAAGCCAAGCGGGTGATCTGCATGGCGGACCATACCAAGTTCAACAAATCGTTCTTCTATAAGATCGCGCCGATCACGGATGTGGACCTAGTGGTGACAGATACGGGTCTGGATGAGGCTACGCAGGAATTGTTCCGGCAGAACAATATCCCGCTTGCGCTGGTCTGAGAGTGTTTACAGCTGAAAGTAACATAAAATAACATGAAAAGAATGAATTTCCCAAGATAAATGTTAATTTTTGACGGGGAATTCATTCTTTTTTACGTAAATAGGGCGATAAATTCGTGAATGTGACATAAAAAGTAATTTTCTGTTTGTGCAAAGTAACAAATAATAACATTTATGAACAAAATATAACAAAAACGGATTGACTTTGACCGGGAAAGTGCTACAATGTAGAAAAGACGATGAGCGGTCAAAACCACATGAATTCTGCGGGTTTTCGCTGCGGCCGAGCGGTGAAGATACTTCACGGCAGCTCATTGAACAAAATGTAAAATGTAACATTTTGTAACATTTGCTGTACGAAAGGGAGGCACTTACTCATGGGCAAATATACAAAGATGTCCCAGCAGGTCCTGGAAAAGGTCGGCGGACTGAGCAACATCACCTTTGTTGAACGCTGCGCAACGCGGCTGCGCATTCATTACGCCAGCAAATCCAAGGTGGATGTGGAAGCGATCAAGGGCATTGAAAATGTCGTGGGCGTGGTAGCAAAGACCGGCCAGGTGCAGATCATCATTGGACCGGAAGTCAACGATGCATTCAACGATTTTCTGGAGGTCTCCGGCTGGAGGCCTACCGATGACCGTCCTACGGTCGTAGAAGAAGAGCCCGAAAAGAAGGGCTTTATGTATTGGGTCAACAAGTTCGGCAATTTCAGCGCGGCTGTCTTTATGCCGATCGTCCCGGCCCTGATCACAGGCGGCCTGATCCTTGCTATCAAGAACCTGATGGTCAACTACCTTGGCATGGGCGTTGACAGCGGCACTGCAAAGGTCTGCCTGGCTATCTTCAGCGCCGGCTTCTCCATGCTACCGGTCTGGATCGGCTACACCATGGCCAACAAGCTCAAGATGGAGCCTATCATGGGCGCATTCCTGGGCGCTGTCCTCGTCAGCAGCTCGATCAGCGGTGTCGAAGGTCTGGATTTCTTCGGCATCCCCATTCCTGCAGTGGAGTATACTTCCAGCGTGATGCCCATTGTTATGGGTATCATCCTGATGTACTGGGTGGACAAGCTGCTCAAGAAGATCATCCCCGAAATGGTGCGTTACTTCTTAAAGCCGCTGCTCACCATGCTGATCGTCGTTCCCATCACCCTGATCGTCCTTGGCCCGATCGGCACTGAGCTCAGCGATGTGGTCGGCAGTGTCATTCAGGCGTTCTTCAACAGTGCCAGCATCATTGCTATGCCGGTCTGCTCTGCAATTTATCCCTATCTGGTCATGCTGGGCATCGATAAGGCCATTATGCCCATTGGTGCGGCGGGCCTCGCAAGCATGGGTTATGATCTGGTTTATCTCCCTATGGGCTACATTTCCAATCTGGCAGTCGGCGGCAGCGCACTGGCTGTTGCCATGCACCTCAAGGACAAGGGCCGCAAGGGCATGATCGCTTCCTTCGGCGTCACTGCACTGTGCGGCGTTACCGAGCCTGCTTTCTATGGCTCCCTGATCATGCGTCCCCGTGTACTGATCGGCACGGCTATCGGTGCTGTGGCCGGCGGTCTGATCGGCGGCATCTTCCCGCTCAAGAACTATGTGCTGGGCGGCTGCCCGGGCTTCCTGTCGCTGCTGTTCTTCCTGCCCCCGGATGGTTCTATGGGCAACATGGTCGTCGCCCTGGTCTCCGGCATCGTGGCTGTGGTGGTGGCATTCATCGCATGCACTGTCATCCTGAAAAAGTCGTACAAAGAGGATGTCTGATCTCTGTTTGAAACTTTAAAAGCTGGTTTCAAATCTCAAAGTGCAAAAAGCCAAGCATATTGATGCCTGTCGCCGCTGCGGCGGCGGGCATCAATGTGTGCTCGGACTTCTTAAAGGAAAGGAATTCTACAATATGGCAAAGCAGAAGTTTCTCTGGGGCAGTGCAACTGCCGCGTATCAGTGCGAAGGCGCTTGGAATGAGGATGGCAAGGGTCTGGGCGAGTGGGACGTGTTCTCCCACGGGAATCCGCTGAACCTGAACGGCGCTACCGGTGATGTCTCCTGTGATTTTTATCATCGCTATAAAGAGGATATCGACCTGATGGCCGCCGGCGGGCAGAATACCTACCGCTTCTCCATTGCATGGGCACGCATCCTGCCCAATGGCCGGGGCGAAGTGAACTCCAAGGGCATTGAATTTTACAACAATGTGATCAACTACTGCCTGGAAAAGGGCATTGAACCCAATGTTACGCTGTTCCACTATGACTTGCCCAACGCCATTGCAGATGAAGGCGGTTGGGAAAAACGCTCCATCGTGGATGATTTTGAAGCCTATGCCAAGGTCTGCTTTGAGGCCTTTGGCGACCGGGTCAAGCTGTGGAGCACCATCAACGAGCCGAAGTATTATGCCTACTGCACGAACATGGTGGGCAACTACCCTCCGAACCACAAGCTCGACTTTGACCGCTATTTCAAGCAGATGTACTACGAGGTGCTGGCCAGTGCCAAGGTGGTGGCCCTGTACCACGCCATGGGCTTGAAAGGTCAGATCGGCATTGTGCATGACAGCAGCAATGTGGAGATCGCACCGGGCACAAAAGAGCCGGAAAAAGTCCGCCTGCTGGGCGACCTGTTCTACAACCGTCTGATCCTGGATACCTCTATCAAAGGTGAACTGCCCGGTGAGCTGATCCCCCTGCTGCGGGAAAACGGCATTGAGAACGACTACATCAAGCTGGACGATGCGCTGACTTTTGCCAAGGGCAAGGTGGATTTTATTGGAATGAACGTCTACAACCGTATGTACCTGACCGACTGGTCGCAGGGCGAGACGGAGGTATTCCACAACAACCGTGGTGCAGGCTCCAAAGCCAAGGAGGGTATGCGCATCAAGGGCTGGTACGAAACGGCCATTGCCCCCGACACCAAGCGCAATCTCTGGGGCCGTGAGATCTACCCCAAGTGCATGTACAACACCCTGATGGAGATCCGGGAGCGCTATGGCGATATCCCGGTGTACATTACCGAGAATGGCCATGGCTGCTACGAGACGCCGGACGAGAACGGCTATGTGCAGGACGATGACCGCATTGAAATGATGCAGGGCTACATCGACTATATGCTTAAGGCCAAAAAAGAGGGCTGCAATGTGCTGGGCTACTATGCATGGTCCACCATGGATCTTTATAGCTGGGTCAATGGCTACGAAAAGCGCTACGGCTTTGTGCGCGTGGACTTTGACCATGACAACAAGCGTACCACCAAAAAGAGCTATTATTGGTTCAAGAATCTGATCGAGGAATATCAGAAGACCGAAGAGGCAGGCGAGTAACAGAAAAAGGCTTCCCAAAGGCCGGGCTGTATGCCAAACACAGGAAATAAAAAGCGAGAGGTGCAAGAGATGAAACAGTATGATATCCGCCTGGCTAAGGTGCCGCAGCCGCCCAAGGACTGCACCGGAGAGCCGGTAATGCTGACCGATGCCACCATTCAGGAGCGCCTTGACAAGGTGCTGCAGGGCATGAAGAATCGCGGCCTTGAGCAGCTGGTGGTATACGGCGACGCCGAGCACTGCGGCAATTTCCAGTACCTGATGGGTTATTTTACCCGTTTTGAAGAGGCTCTTCTGGTGCTGGATGCCAATGGCACTGCTCACTTTGTGCTGGGCAATGAGAACCTGAACAAGGCGTCCAAAGCCCGTATCCCGGGGCAGGCCGTGCATGTTTCACTCTTCTCGCTGCCGAACCAGCCCAACCGTGCGGATAAGACGCTGCGCGCCCTGCTGGAGGAAGCCGGCATCGCCCCGGGCCGACGCATTGGCATTACGGGCTGGAAACACTTTACCAGCCCGGTGGAAAATAACGAAAAGCTGTTTGATATCCCGGCCTTTATTCTGGACGCCATTCGCGCGGTCACCGGCGGTGATGAAAACCTGTTCAACGCCGGTGACCTGTTCCTGGGCGAAGGCGGTGCACGCACCACCAACAATGCCAACGAGATCGCGCACTACGAGTATGGTGCCGCACTGGCTTCGGACGGTGTGCTGGATGCCATGGATCTGTTGGCCCCCGGCGTAGCCGAAACGGCGCTGGGCGCACAGCTCAACCGTCAGGGCCAGCACAACAGCATCGTTACCATTGCCGCCAGCGGCCCGCGCTTTATCAAGGGCAATATGTTCCCCACTCAGAACACGGTCAAAGTAGGTGACACCATTTCACTGACAGTCGGCTATCCGGGCGGCTCTTCCAGCCGTGCGGCCTATGCCGTGCGTGACGCTTCGGAGCTGCCGCAGGGCGCGCAGGACTATGTGGAAAAGGTGGCCGCGCCATACTTTGCCGCCTACACTCGCTGGCTGGAAGAAATCCATGTGGGCATGACCGGCGGCGAAATGTTTGATAAAATAGAAGAGATCCTGCCCCGTGCAGTCTATGGGTGGTCGCTCTGCCCGGGACATCTGGTGGCCGAGGAAGAGTGGCTCTGCTCCCCGATCTATGAGCACTCCACTGAGGTGCTTCGCAGTGGCATGATGTTGCAGATCGACATTATTCCCTCGGTGCCGGGCTACGGCGGCAGCTGTGCCGAAAGCACGGTAGTGCTGGCCGACGAAGCTCTGAAGGAGCAGATCTGCCAGCAATACCCGGAGATGTGGCAGCGGATGCAGGCGCGCAGGCAGTACATCATCCAGCAGTTGGGCATTCAGCTCTCGGAGGATGTTCTGCCCATGTGCGGCACTGTGGCTTACCTGCGGCCCTATCTGCTGGATAAGGAACTTGCCTTTGTGATCCGTTGAGTTTCCCCCTTTTGTTCTGTCAGCAATTCGCACGCTCTGCAATTTTGGCACCCGCTCAGGCTGCTATCAAGAACCCCCGCAAGTGATTGCGTGAGCGCTTGAGAAAGCACGAATAAAGCATAACAAACCGCCCCGGTTTCTGATATGTACCCCTAATACTGGACACCCAGTATTGGGGGTATTTTTATGAAATACAGCTATGAGTACAAAAAGCAATGTGTGGAATTGTATCGACAAGGGAAATGGCCAGAAACACCAGTGGGAGTAAAGCAGAAAAATTTTCACAAGACGATACGGAAGTGGGCTCGGATGGAAGAAGCCTGTGGTCCAGAGGTTCTGCACCATAAGAGTCAAAACAAAGTGTGGACTGCGGAAGAGAAATATGAATTGGTTGCAAGAGTATTGGTGGGAGTATCAAACAAAGAAGTTGCGTTTACTGCTGGAATTGATGACGGCCTCTTGTACCAATGGGTCAGATGCTATAAAATGAAAGGGTATCAGGGATTGGTCGAGCAGCGAAAAGGACGGCCACCCAAGGAGCCTGACATGAAGAAGAAAATAGTACCAGCAGAACTGCTCCCTTCAGAACGAGAAGAAATGATTCGGCTTAGAGCTGAGAATGAGCGTCTGAGAGCGGAGATTGCCGTCGTAAAAAAAGAGATTGCCTTGAGAGAAGAGAGATGCGCAGCGCAACTCAAGGCGAAAAAGCTGCGCTTGTCCAGGAACTCCGCAAAGAAGGACACAGACTGAATGATTTGCTGGATGCAATCAGACTTTCTCGGTCAACATACTATTATGAACTCAGCAAAACCGATAAAGTCAAGGAACGAAACGCCGATTTATCGTCTGAAATTGTTGCCATTTTCAACGAGAACAGAAAAAGATACGGCGTAAGACGGGTACACCATGAGCTTCTGAACCGTGGGTTTCAGGTGAATCACAAGCGTGTTCAGCGAGTTATGAACCAGCTTGAACTGTTCGGTAAACGTCCAAAGGAGAAGTATCATTCCTACAAAGGCGATGTCGGCAAGGTTGCCGATAACATTATTAATCGGAATTTCAGCACCGAGAAGCCTCTGCAAAAATGGACGACCGATGTGTCACAGTTCAATCTGTCTTGGGGCAAGTGCTATATTTCTCCGATTCTGGATATGAACACAA
>OKSP01000136.1_pt1 | contig 52397 bp, 47 predicted proteins | sample 2434041 | NCBI WGS metagenome assembly OKSP01 (sample SAMEA3879593, study PRJEB24766) | human gut metagenome | biome: human-associated habitat; feature: feces | place: USA | collected 1985/1987
CCCGCCGTATACGCACCGATACCCGGCAGGGACAAAAGCTGTTCATATTCGTTTGGGAAAATGCCGTTATATTTTTCACAAATCTGCTGTGCAGCTTTCTGCATATTTCGCACCCTCGAATAATATCCAAGCCCCTCCCACATTTTTAAAAGCTCCTGCTCCGGTGCCGCGGCAAGTGCCGCCACATCCGGAAAACGCCGTAAAAAGCGCTCGTAATACGGAATCACCGTATCCACTCTTGTCTGCTGCAGCATAATTTCCGATACCCACACGCGGTAAGCATCAGTATTTTCACGCCACGGCAATACACGGGCATTTTTTTCATACCACGCAAGAAGCGGTTCTGTAATTTGTGACAGTTGTGTTAAATCAAGAGGCATAGTTACTGTTCTCCGTCCATTTTTTCGCGTACCTTCTGCGCCGAAGGAGTTGTTGCAAGCCCGCCTTCGCTCGTTTCCTTTAAACATGCCGGAAGCGCATTGCCGATACGGCGCATCGTATCAATGACTTCATCGGGTGCAATCGCACTGCAGACGCCCGCGAGTGCCATCTGCGCACTGGTGACAGCATTGACCGCACCGGCTGAATTTCTTTTAATACACGGCACTTCTACCAGCCCGCAGACCGGGTCGCAGGTCAGCCCCAGCATATTTTTTAAGGCGAATGCCATGGCATTGACAATCTGTTCATCGTCGCCGCCCTGCAAATAAGCAAGCCCTGCCGCCGCCATGGCGCTTGCCGAGCCGATTTCTGCCTGACAGCCGCCGGACGCGCCCGCAATGCTTGCATTTTCCGCAATCACCGCGCCGATTCCCGCCGTCAGATACATCGCTTCCACCATTTTTTGTTCCTCTGCCCGGAAATATTCCTGATATGCCAGAAAAACTGCCGGAATCACGCCGCATGCACCGGCCGTCGGTGCAGCAACAATCCGCTTCATGCAGGCGTTGGACTCGCCCATTTTGACTGCCTTTTCCATGACAAGCCCAATGTATTCTCCCGCAATATTTTTCCCTGCCGCATTATAGCAATGCAGTTTTTCGCCGTCGCCGCCCGCCAGTCCACTTGCCGATTTTAAATCTTTATCATACGCGCTGTCTGCCTGCTTCATCGCTTCATACATCCGGTGCATCGTTTCAAAGGACTGCTCTTTTGTAACCTGCCGTTCTTCCATATCCGCCCGGCATACAACCTCCCACAAAGGTATCTGATATTCCTTTGCCAGATTTAATAAATCCTGAATTGAATGATAAATCATATACTCTCCATTCCGCATTGTTTTTTGTATACAGCTTTTATACAAGGCTCAGATACGTTACTTTTTTAATACCCGAAAGCTGTTCTAACCGGTGGACAATCTGCTCCGGCACTTCCTGGTCGCACTCCAGCACCATAACTGCATCGCCGCCGCGCGCCGAGCGGTACAGCTGCATGGTTGCGATATTAATGCGAGCTTTTGCAAGCATGGCAGTAACTTCCGTCACGTGTCCCGGCTGGTCGAGGTTATGCACGACTAACGTCGGATATTCGCCTGTGAAATTGGTCTGGATTCCGTCAATCTGTGCGATATTGATTCTGCCGCCGCCAATCGACTCTCCGATGACCTCTAACGTCCTTCCCGTTTCCCCGGTAAGATAAATCTGTGCGGAGTTCGGGTGGGCTTCCCGCAGCTGTGCCGTGCCGAAAGTAATTTCAATTCCTTTTTGCGCTGCAATTTTTAAGCTGTCGGGAATCCGTATATCGTCCGGTACCATGCCAAGAAGTCCTGCCACTAAGGCTTTCTGTGTTCCGTGTCCCTTTCCTGTTGCAAGAAATGAACCGTATAATAAAATCGCTGCTTTTTTCACCGGCTCTCCGAGCAATTTTCCCGAAATGTAGCCGATTCTTACCGCTCCCGCCGTGTGGGAGCTGGACGGTCCGACCATGACCGGTCCGATGATATCAAAAATGTTCATAAGATACTCCGTTTTTTATTCCATTTTTTTCTCAATTGCCTCAATAACGGTCTTTAATGCTTTGATTCTCGCATATTTTTTGTCATTGGACTCTAAAATATGCCACGGCGCATAGGCTGTATTGGTCTTTTGCAGCATTTCATTGACTGCTTCCTCATACAAATCCCATTTTTCACGGTTGCGCCAGTCCTCGTCTGTAATCTTCCAACGTTTTTCCGGTGTATTTTCACGTTCCTTAAAACGTGCAAGCTGTGTATCCTTATCAATCTGCACCCAGAATTTTACAATAACTGCATTCCAGTCTGCCAGCTCTTTTTCAAATTCATTAATTTCCACATAGGCTCTCTGCCAGTCATTTTCACTGCAAAAGCCCTCCAGCCGTTCAACCATGACACGGCCGTACCACGTTCTGTCAAATATCGCAACATGTCCGGTCTTTGGCAGTCTGTTCCAAAAACGCCACAGATAATGTCTTGCCTTTTCATGCGGTTCTGGACTTGCAATCGGGTGTACTTCATACCCCCTTGGGTCTAACGCTTCGGTAATACGCTTGATATTTCCACCCTTTCCTGCGGCATCCCAGCCTTCATAGGCAATGATAACCGGTATTTTTTTACGGTATAATTCATTGTGCAGTTCGCGCAGACGCTTTTGATACTGATTTAACAAAGTATCATATTCTTCCTCTGTCAAAGTCTTATCCAACGCCACGTCTGCCAGCTTTTCAATCGGTTTTAACGGAAATGCATTCTGTAACAGCGGCACTGCCAGCGTACTGTTTTGAAGTGCCGTGTCAATTCCCTGCACCAGCGTTTCCAAAATCTGTAACTGCGCCCACTTTTTATCTTTGGCATCTACCAGATACCACGGCGCGCTCGACTGGTTCGTATCGCACAGATACTGCTCATAAACATCCATGCATTTATCATAATGCTTATTCTGCCATACATCATGTTCACTGACTCTCCATCTCGTATTTTTGTCATCCGCCAGCTTATCCAGCCGCTTTTTCTGCTCCTTTTCATCAATCTGGAAGAAAAACTTCATCAGCAGATAACCGTTGTCTGTAAGCTGTCTTTCAAAACGTTTGATACTTTCTATTTTCTTTTTATACTCCTGCTCGGATAATTCCCCGCGCAGCTTTTCCCTTGTCACTTCGCTCATCCATCCGCTGTCCATAAAGACGAATTTGCCCGCTTCCGGTATCTTTACAAAATGACGGTATAAGAACGGTTTGCGTGCTTCTTCTTCTGTCGGCTCATCCATAACTGCCACTTTAAAAAAGCGCGGGTCGATATTTTTAATAATCTTTCCAAGCACACTACCCTTGCCTGCCGCACCCCAGCCTTCTAACAGCACCAGCACCGGCAGTTTCTTTTCCTTCATCAGAATCTGCTGCTGTTCTAAGCGCGCACGCGCCTTCTTTAAACGCTGTTCCATTTCCTCTTTTGACGGTTGTTCCAATCTGTTCCAGTCCTTTAACATAAAATACCCCCGTTTCCGCCGCTTTGCGGCTTATCCTTTTATTTTACTTTTCATTATACTGTATCCTGCGATTTTTTCAATGTCCGGCTTCTTTTTAACAGCAAAATTCCTGCAAAATCCGCCAGAAACCAGCCAATCGGAATCGATCCCCAGATACCCGCTACGCCAATCCATGAAACGGCGGACAGCGTATAAGCAAGCAGCACCCTCGTTCCGAGCGATATGACCGTGAGTACCACCGACACGCCCGGACGGCTGACTGCCCTGTAATAGCCGTACAACATAAACAAAATGCCGATTCCGATATAAAACATACCCTCTATCCGAAGATATTGTACCCCGGTTCTTACGACTTCATCACTGCCGCTTACAAATATCTGCATAAGCGTTTTTGCAAAAACACACACCGCCGTACTGATAACCGCACAAAATACAGCCACACTGATACCGGCACTTTTCATGCCTGCACGGATACGGTCTTTTTTGCCTGCGCCGAAATTCTGTGCCACAAATACCGAAAAGGCATTGCCGAAATCCTGCACCGGCATATAGGCAATCGTATCAATCTTGACCGCAACGGCAAATGCCGCCATAACGACTGCACCAAAGCTGTTGACCAATCCCTGCACCATTAAAATGCCGAAATTCATGACCGACTGCTGTAAGCATGTAAATCCCGACAGCGACAGGATTTACATAAAATCTTCCCTGTTCCACACAGTCTTTTTTGTGCAGGCGCAGCCTCGGATATTTTATCCAATAGTAAATGAGCAGTCCGAAACCTGATATGTACTGGGCAAGCACCGTTGCCTGTGCCGCGCCCGCAATGCCCATTTGAAAGCCTGCGACAAATAAAATATCCAGTGCTATATTTAATACCACGGACAGCGCCAGAAAGAACAGCGGCACGACAGAATTTTCCAGTCCTCTTAACAGATTGGAGATATAATTATATATAAATGTTGCAAAAAATCCCATAAAGACGTAAAACAGATAAATCCGCATGTCCGAAACCGTTTCCTGCGGCACCCGAAGCCATTTTATAATTGTATCCAGCCCCGCGCAAAACAAAACAATTAACAGCACGGTTATGAGTGCCGTAAATGCAAATGACAAAAAGATTCCGTTCTTTATCTTTTCTGTATTTTTCTTTCCGTATGCCATAGCAATAAATGCACTGCTGCCAAGACACAATCCGATGATGACGGACGTCAAAAAAATCATCAGCGTATATGACGCTCCCACCGCCGCCAGTGCATTGTTGCCGATACATTTTCCCACCACCCACGTATCCGCGAGATTGTAGAGCTGCTGTAATACATTTCCAAGCATCAGCGGCACCGCAAATGCCCACAGCCCGGAGGTGATGTTTCCTGTTGTTAAATCATGTTGACTGCGCATTGTATTTTTGTCCTTTTTTCTGGCTTTTAATTTAACTTATTTTTGCTTTATTGTTTTTCAACTTCTGTATGTGTATCTTAAATACAAATGTATGTATGATAAGAATGTCTGTAATATTCTTTTCAAGACACGCATTTTGTAATACATTTTCAACTCATGACCTCTCGTGAAGGTCGACAAACTGGAACATGTCGAAGCTGTGACCGGTACATTTTTCAACTCACGACCTCTCGTGGAGGTCGACTAATCCTTATGTACTGGACAACGATTTAAAGGATTTTCAACTCACGACCTCTCGTGGAGGTCGACTGCTTGTACAAATAACACTGTACGCTTTTACACTTTTTCAACTCACGACCTCTCGTGGAGGTCGACTGTAAAAAAATTCAATTTAACGATTTTGCAATTATTTTTCAACTCACGACCTCTCGTGGAGGTCGACCCAGACCGGTAAGAAACAGGATTTATCTGTACTTTTTTCAACTCACGACCTCTCGTGGAGGTCGACGGAAAAGAACGTATTTAATCCGGATGCAGATATTTTTCAACTCACGACCTCTCGTGGAGGTCGACAAACAGCCTTAAAACGCAGAGCGCGGCAGTAACTTTTCAACTCACGACCTCTCGTGGAGGTCGACTGGACAGACCACGACAACAACAAAATCAAGAATTTTTCAACTCACGACCTCTCGTGGAGGTCGACAGCAAAACTTCACAATAAATCATTGAAATTTTGCATTTTTTCTAGGCACTTTATCTTAGAACAAATGTCCTTACCATTTTCATATAAATATCATTAGATATTTTTATACTTGAAATATATAATATTCGGTGCGAATGTCCGTGATTTTTATGTGTGCTTCTCTTTCGCACTAGAAAATCAAGGTTTCTGTCACATCAAAACCCGGTTTTACTCCTATATGTTCCACTCTGTTTTTATAATTGTCGCCAAGATTATAAAATCTGAGGCTATCCGTGTCTTTATCAATAATATCTTCTAATACTGCTTTAATTTGACGATATTTTACGGCATCAACCTGACATTCAAATACCGAATTTTGAACCCGCTGACCATAATTTACACATTGCTTTGCAACCTTTCGTAAACGTGTACGCCCCGCCTCCGTTTTTGTATTTACATCATATGTAATTAATAATAACATCTTTTCTCCTTATTTCCAAAAAAATGGAGGATATTCATCTAAATCTCCTCTAATACTCCTTGCTAAAAGCATTGCCTGTACATATGGTATCATTCCCCATTCTATCTTCTCGTCTAAAAAAGGGTGTGTTATCAACTCTTTTTTTCTTTCCTGCCATGCACTCAAAAACAATTTTCTTCCCTCATCTGTCAATACAACCGCTCCGCTTTCTTTTTGGATAAAATGCGACTTTTTTATAATACGTTTATTAATCATTGTTAAAACAAATCTATCCGCCATAATACTTCTCAATTCTTCCATTATGTCAAGCGCTAAAGATATTCTTCCCGGTCGGTCTGTATGAAAAAATCCTACATAAGCATCCAACCCAACTGATTCTAATGCTGAACCACACATTCCTGTCAATAGGCTATATGCAAATGATAACATCGCATTGACATTATCCAGCGGCGGTCTTCTATTTCGCCCTTGAAAAGTAAAGTCCTCTTTCTGTTGTAGTATTAATTCGTCAAATACAGAAAAATAGACTGCTTCCGCCTCACCTTCCAGTCCTAAGAGTTGTGCGCTTGTTTTACATGTTCTAATTTTTTCAAGACTCTGATAAAGAATTTTCGATTTTTTCTTTATACTGTCAGTATCTATTCTCAATGAATAATCTCTTACCGCTCGTTCCAATACCCAGCGGCAATTATATACTTTACCTGTAATAAAATTTCTTGCCAATTCGATACTTTGCTCTGTATTATCACTGATACGGTACTGCTGTTTTCTTAATGTTACATTTCCTTTTACTTCGCCCGACACACGCGCTAAAAAGTGTCCGTTTCCAGACATAAATGTAAGTTCAATATTTCTTTGTGCACACATGCCCATTAATGCCGGACTTGCCCCGGTGTACCCAAAAGTTATTATTGCCTGAAGATTGTGTAACGGAATCCGCCCGATTTCCTCTTGATTTTCAAGTATGACAACATTTTCTCCTTCTAGTGACAAATACTTATTAGGACTTGTTATATACAATGTATTTAATAAATGTTTCATCTGTCTTCTACCCCTTCTTTAATTTTTTTATCAATATATTCTGTTACAGAGATACTCTTATTCAACATTGGTAAGCATACATCTTTTAATGAACACGCATTACAGCTTTTACTTCTTTTTACCTTTGGCGTATAACGCTGTTTATAATATTTGTGCATTTCTTCAAATATCATTTTTACTTTTTGCCGTAATTCAACCGTTATTTCCACCTTTTGTCGATGCCTTGTTTCTCCATAATAAATATATCCATAAGGAATATCACAGCATAACATTTCTTCTATACATATAGCCTGCGCTGTCAACTGCAAAATATCCGCTTCATTTGTTTTAGGACGACCATGCTTGTATTCAATGGGAATTGCTATATATTTTCCCGTATGTCCTGAAAGTTTTACACCGTTTGGTGATTCATAAAACTCAACTACATCACATTCTCCACTAATACCAAGTTCTCTTGAATGTATGGGCATCGCACGCTCAATTATCACATCTCCCCTTTTTTCTTTTAATGAAACATCATGTGCCTTTTTATGAAGCTGTCGTCCCTCAAATGTTCTGACATTTTCCTCCCATTGCATTTCAATATACGCAAGCGCCCACTGTCTGCGGCAAAAAACAAAATGCTGGATTCCGGATAATTGCAGGAAATCTTCTTCATTATACAAAATCAAATATCTCCGGTTCTACACAATTTGGCTGTTGCTCCCATTTAATGTTATATTCTTTAAATGCCTTTGGGCGCTCAACCTTATCTATATGAAAGCTTCTCTGAATACAGCCTGTTGATACAAGTGGTGTCTTATCTTTATGCTGCCACCAATACATTTTACAAACCTCTAGACTTCCTTCCGGTCTTGCAGATGAAGCATCATTTTCAAATAATGTCTTCAGACACTCTTTTAAAAGTTCTGCATCTTCCTGTGTAAAGCCTGTTTTTTCCGCCAGTTGTACATTAACACTTCCAACAACCTTATAAACCGCAAAACCAACTCTATGTTTTGTTCCCATTGTATCAGAAGCCTTACTTTCTTTTCCAGCTTCACTATTGACACTTTTTACTATCTGCATACTAATTACATTAACCGGCGATAAACTAACTGCCTGATGAATGGATACCGGTCCCCGCACTCCAAAAGAAGCTTCTTCACCTTTAAACGCAAATACCTGTCCAAAACTGCGAACATCTGTCCATTCTTCACATGCAATCTTTGCGCATAAATCCCTATCTGCCTTTTTCTTTTTAACAATTTCTTTTTTGAGCACTTCACAGCCGTCTGCACGCTCTTTTAAACTCTTAAAGCCATCGTCACTCCGCTCATCGGATTGTACAAATATACGTTCTCCCAAATCCTGCATACGGTTTCTTATTTTTCTTTTAATACATACATCAGAAATTTCACCATATCCGTCAATATCTGTCCTTGGACGATTCCCATTTAATGGGTCTCCATTTGGATTAGCATTTTTCACACTGATAAACAGTGTAAAATCAATTTTTCCTTGTAATTTACTCATTGTCTTGTTCCTCCTTAATGTCTTCTTTTTTCTCTTTATTCTGCTGGAATTCAAATAACTGGCAATGATATCCCAATAAATACAGTCCTTCTAATGGTGTATCATTATGGTAATCCGCTTTTTCAAACAGCCACAAAATCTCATTTAACACATTTTCATAATATGTTCTTGTTTTAAATTCAAGCTTATTCAAATATGGCTGTAAATTCTCCTCTAAGATTTTCCATGTTGTATAGGGTCTTTGTGAAAAAGTTGTCATATAACGTTTTGCATTTGTCACCCTTTTTAAATCCTTGTCTTTAATATATGTACACCATTCAACCCTTTCTGCTACTGCAAGCAGTCTTCCATACAAATAATCTCTTTTTTTACATTTTTTGTCTAATGCCATTACCCATTCCTCCTTGTAATTATCATGTCTATATTTTTTTTCAAAAGAACATGCTAATGTCAATACCCGCTTCCAATTATAACTTTGTTTATAAGCAAGCGGACGTGATGCTTTGTATACTGCAAGCTGTACCAAATCAACCGGTAATTTCGTATTTCTCCAAATACATGGAATTAGTCTTTTGGTTACCTGCGCATATAACTTTTTTCCGTTTTTATCGGGAATTGTTAATATTTTCTTTTTTTCATCATCTATTCCATAAAGAATATCTGTAATATCTTTTACTCCCGGAACACCATCATAATATATTAATCTTCCTTCCTTATACTTTACATGTCTCCAGCTTCCCTGATTATGCCATTTTTCAATATTATCTAAATATTGCAGTGTATTAAGGCTTTGATATTCTACAACTGCTAATCTTCCGGGCGAGGCTGCATCTACAGCTAAAAGAATCATTTGTGACGTATTATCCACCTTTTTTCTATAACCGTTTAATGCCTGATAAAATTGCTGTACTGTTATGACATTGTCATCAACAGCTTCTTCCATATCTTCTATGTCGTCTTCTTCAAAATCATCTGCCAATTTTTCCGCAAATTCATCTGAAAAATCATTTTTTTCTTTTACCTCCTCTGCAATAGTTGCTGTATCAAATCCCCAAAATGGGATTTCTACCATATCCGATTGCCATGTCACCAGTTTTAACGTGTCAAATGAATACCCTTGCTTTCTAATAATCCATTTCAACGCATTGTGCATTTTCTGTGAAGTTTCATATCCTATCGAAAATGCGTCTTCTTTCTTTAAAAATCGTCCCAAATACGTATACCCTTTTTCATCATTAGATGAAATTAGTTTTGTTCCGTCTCCTTCATTTCTTATTTTTTTTGAATGAAGATAGGATACCCCCTGCATTGTACCCGTTAAATAATCCATAGACATGGTCTTTTGCAAAGAGCGATAATACTCAATATATGCTTTCTGCAATGTTTTATCTTTCCAACAGGCTTCTTCTAAAATCTGTGTAACATCATTCTGCCGCACTATAAATCTTACCATTGCCTTTACTTGTGACACTCCTTGTATTGTCACTTTTTCATCTAACATTCCATTCTCGTCTAAAATCAAAATCCGTTCTCTTATGAGGTCTTTTACTAATTCTTCCTTATTCAAATATGTATATATAGCATCTACTTTTGGATGTGTATATTCAGAAAAATGCCATTGCCTTAATTTTTCTATATATGCCTCATAGTATTCCCTGACTTTCTTTTCATCACTATATTGACTATAATCGCCTGCTAAATATTTAATATTATCACACAACGGGTGTGGTTCTTTTCCTGCTGTTCTACTATCTGATTTATCCGTAATGGGTATTATTGTCATTCTGTCTTCTTTATCTACTGCTGCCGCTCTTAAAAACTCTCCTTTCTCATTTAATTCTACTGTTATATGTGCCGCCGCTGTATTATGAAACACCGGAAGCAAAGTATAAGCTTCATACTCTATCTTGTCCCTGTTCTTATACTGCTTATATTCAATTTTTCCAACCTTGTCTGCATTTTTATCATATAAATTAATACAGTCTTGTTCCCAACTCAATTTTCCACCTCCTCTAATTCTTTTTTGTCAAACTCTTTTAATCCTGAAAATTGATTTTTTCCGAATTTGCGTACTTCCATTTCTTTAATAAACCGTTTTTGTGTACATTTTTCCGGGCGGATAAATTCTATAATTCCACCTGCTGTCATGACCGGATTCCAAAAATTCACCGTCATTTTCCCCTTTTCCTCCGGTAATATTGCTTCATCTGCATACGTTATTCCATGATACATAAAACCATAAGCAATCTCTCCAACCATATTATCATAGTAGCCGCTTCCTTCTCCAAACACACATGGTTCTACAAAAGCCTGACACTCTCTTGTTCCAAGAAATACATCGCGCCGTCCTCCGCGCTGTACCATACGTTTTGCTATGTTATGATGCTTATTTTCATTCCAGTCATCTGCTAACTCTGGATGATTCAAGTTCTGCTCAAAATGCGCCCTTATCTGATACCGAACATTTTTCAAATAAGTATAGTATGCCAAATCATTTCCACCACTATAATTAATCGGTCGGATACCTTTTGTTTCTGTCTGTATTGGATTCATAATGCGAACAGCATCAACAATCCACATAATTGTGGGTTTCCAATACACACTTTCTACAATTCCTTTTAATGCCTCATAGGTCGGAATATGGTATGATGTTTTTTCTCCCCCAACTCTTGTTACCGGGTCTGCAAATAAAGCATAATTTCCATATACTTCAAACTCTATTGTGTTTTTATATTTCTTCATCGTACACCTCTAATTTTATTGATACTATCTTCTCTAAAAATCCAAAAATTTACCATTCCATTCTGTTACCACCCCAACATTATCATCATAATAATCCATATTTAAAATTAAAATTCCAGTTTCTCCTAATTCAGTAATCGCATATTCCAGTTTTTGCTTCATATTTTCCGAAATACCAACTGTATATCGTTGCAGCTTTCTTAAATACTGCTTTTGTCTTAATAACGGTAGTCTTATATTTTCCAACTCTTTAATCATGTCTCGCACTGTCTGATTATATGCTATAACAACCGATATTTTCCCTTGCTCTGAAATCACCTCAAATTGATTTCCTGCCGTTTTAAATGCCTGATTTAACGGAAGTTTTATTCCCTGATTGTACTTTCCTGTATGCAAATTTATCCCTATCGTATTTTGTCCCAATAAATCAACAAGATTTGTCTGGACATGCGTATTTTCTAATATTGCAGGATATTTAGTTTCATTATTATCGAATTCATGATAATACAAATCATAATATCTTTTAATCGCCGTTTGAGAATCCAATGTATTATCAAATACCTGTGGATTATTTCTGAATTCACCTAATAGTCTTTCCGTTGCCTGCTTTGCTTTTTTTACTTCTACTATTCCTTCTAACATCTCTAATTCTTTGCAAAGTTTTATAATATACAGCTTCCCAAATTCTTTGAGTTCTTTATGCCTATTACATCTGCCCGCAGCTTGAATGATACTGTCTAACCCTGCGAGAGAACGTATTACACAGCCAAATGAAATATTAACACCTGCTTCTATCAATGGTGTACTGATACATATTACTCTCTTTTTTCCTGATAAACTTTCTTTTATCTGTGCTATCACTTCATTTCTATGTTCTGCACACATATTTGTACTCAAATGATACACTTCCTGCTTATCATTTATCTTTTTAATCTCTTGATATATTTCCAATGCTGCTTGCTTTGTATTAACGATTAACAAAACTGACTGATACCGTTCTGCTTTATCTCTTACAAAACTCCCTATATCATCTAATGCCATTCCTCCCGGTACTAAATCAGTTTTATCTTCTATTACAACTCTTTTAAAATCCTGCATATATAGTTTCATATCTCCAGCCATTTCCATACACTGAAACAAATTATTTTCAGCAAGTTTTGAAACTGTTGGCTGCGTAGCTGAACACAAAGCAACTGTCGTATTGCAAAAATATGTTAAAAAATTAACCGCTAAATGAAATAATTCGGTACACTTTACGGGAAACGCCTGCACCTCATCAAAAATAATTACACTGTTACATAAATTGTACATTCTGCGAATACAACTCTTACTGCCTGAAAACAAAACATTTAACATCTGAACTGCTGTCGTAACTATAACCGGACAGTCCCAGCTTTCTGTAAGATTACGATATCGTATTTCCTCTACTTCACTTTCCGGCAATACATTACAATGATGTTCTAATACATATTCTCCATTTCCGATTGCATTTCTAATGTCCTGTGCATTTTGTTCTAATATCGAATTGTACGGTGCTACATAAAATATGTGATTTTTATGATATTTCAAAGCATGATGTAATGCAAACCGCATACTGCTAAATGTTTTTCCAGCCCCTGTTGGAACAGTCAGACGATACAAGCTATTGGGCGTTTGCGCAGCCCTATAACACAAATCCGAAATATTCTGGCGCTGTATATCCAACAGACTTTTTTCCTTACTTTCGCAAAATGCTTCCATATACGATTCAAAATGATAAATTGCATTTTTCCATATATACTGCATTGTTTCATCATCATTTCTCTCTGGCAATAATGTTCCTTCTGAAAAGCTTGCTGAATCCGACCAATCACTATCAATTAATACCGATAATATTAAACGTTCATACATTCCCAGATAAAATGCTTTATTTCCACACCCTGTATAAGTTTCTGTTGCACTCCTGACTAATTCTTTAATTTTTAATAAATCAGAATGTGCCATTTTCATATGTTGAAACAATTCTTGCTTATTTACTATATTAAAGTACCGCTCCCATACCAATGGATATTCTATTACTTTTTGTCTTTTTTCTTCTGCTAATAACTCTCCGGTATCCATATCCACGCAGTCTTGAAGTCCATGATGTGAATAGACTGCTATTGAAGTCATTTTGGCGACAAGCTTTCCTTTCGCCATGTCTTCAAGAATCCGTCCTCCTGCTGTAACATGGTCAACATGATGCCGTACACATTCATCTCCATATCGTTCTATTTCTTTCATATAATTCTGAAATTGACTGCTTAATTTTCCTGCATCATGTGTTACTGCACTCATCAGGCACATTGTCTTCAAAATTTCCAATGGACAATTTTTTTGTGCTAAATAAGCTACATTATGCAAATGTGTTTTTATATTCTGCTTTTCTCCTGTTTTAGGATTAATATGTGCACAATAAGAATCTTCCTGTAAAAATAAAGCTTGTAATTCATCTTCCCTCATTTCAATTCCCCTCTAAGCTATACTTTTGTAATCCACATTCACTTTAAGTACATTTGTTTATATTCGCATAATATATCTTTCATTTTATTTTGTCAATATAAACTTATACAATAACATAAAGAAAATATTGATAAACATCTTTGATTGTGTTAGTATTCTATTGTCAGAGTTTTATCTGTGAGTTGAAAAATGTTTTTGTACAAGAAACATCCTGCCAACACACCCCATGAATTATCCAATATATCATGAGGTGTGTTTATTTTAATTTGTATTACTAAAAATCCATTTCCAATTTCAACTTTTATATTGCTACATCCGTGCCATTTTGATAGACTATAATTTATCTAAAATCCTATAAATGATGTGCCTGACCGAATGTGATTCGGGTCTGCCCGTCATTTTAACAACCACATTTTATTAGGAGGAATTATGAATTTCTTAGAAGAACGCATTACAAAAGACGGTATTGTAAAAGAAGGAAATGTCTTAAAAGTAGACAGCTTCTTAAATCATCAGATGGACATTCAGCTGTTTGATGAAATCGGTGAAGAATTTAAGCGCCGTTTTGCAAACGAACATATTAACAAGATTCTGACGATTGAAGCTTCCGGTATCGGTATTGCCTGCATGGTAGCGCGCCATTTTGATGTTCCGGTCGTTTTCGCAAAGAAGTCAAAAAGCATTAACATTGAAGGTGAAATGTACGTTGCGGAAGTGGAATCCTTCACCCACAAATGCAAGAATCAGGTGATTGTTTCCAAGAAATTTTTAAGCCCGGACGACCACGTACTGATTATTGATGATTTTCTTGCAAACGGCTGTGCGTTACAGGGGCTTATTTCTATCGTAAATGAAGCAGGCGCAACGGTCGAGGGTATCGGCATTGTCATTGAAAAAGGCTTCCAGTCCGGCGGACGCATTATCCGCAACCTCGGTTATCATCTGGAATCCCTTGCAATTGTAGACAGCATGGATGCCGCAACCGGTACAATCACTTTCCGCCAGGAATAAAACAGAAATAAAATACAAAACAACTTAATGTAAAAAGGCAGCGGCGGTAAAACGCACTGCCTGCAAATGGAGAATATCATGAACAAAAATACAACGACCTCAACGGAAAATCTGTATCATCTGAATGGTAAGATTTCCGTAAAACAAGCCATTCCTTTTGGCTTACAACACATACTGGCAATGTTTGTTGCCAATATCGCACCTATTTTTATCGTTGCCGCAGCCAGCGGGCTGTCCACAGCTGACAGCGCCTCTTTAATCCAGAGTGCCATGCTGATTGCCGGTATCGGTACTTTAATACAGCTTTTCCCGATTTTTAAAATCGGTTCGGGACTTCCGATTGTTATGGGTATCAGTTTTACGTTTGTATCCGTATTCTGCTACCTCGGACCAACCTACGGCTATAATGCAATTGTCGGCGCGGTATTGGTCGGCGGTATTATTGAGGGTATCTTAGGACTTCTTGCAAAATACTGGCTTCGCCTGATTACACCGATTGTTGCCGCAACCGTTGTAACCGCTATCGGATTTTCTTTATTATCCGTCGGTGCGGCTTCCTTTGGCGGCGGCAGCGGCAGTGAAACCTTCGGTTCTGCCACGAACTGGATTCTCGGTACATTTACACTGCTTTGCTGTATCCTTTTTAATATTTTTGCAAAATCATATTTCAAGCAGTTGTCCGTTTTATTCGGATTGATTATGGGCTATATTGCGGCTGTGATTCTGGGTGCGGTGGATTTTTCTTCTCTGGAAGGCACTTCTATCATTGCATTTCCACAGTTACTGCCGTTTAAACCGGAATTTAACATAAATGCTATCATTTCTGTTACTTTGATTTTCCTTGTATCAGCAACGGAAACGATTGGTGATACCTCCGCCCTTGCCGCCGCCGGTTTAAACCGCGAAGCGACTTTAAAGGAAACCTCCGGTTCTATTGCCTGTGACGGTTTTATCAGTGCATTGTCTTCTGTTTTTGGCTGTCTGCCGATTACGTCATTCAGCCAGAATGTCGGACTGGTTGCCATGACAAAGGTTGTCAACCGCTATGCGATTGGCGCCGGTGCCGTGATTATGATTTTAGCCGGAATTTTCCCGTTTTTCGGTTCACTGCTTGCGACACTGCCGGATGCGGTTCTTGGCGGCTGTACACTGATGATGTTTGGTAACATCGTTATCAGCGGACTTCAGATGATTGGAAAATGTGGTTTCTCCCAGAGAAACATCACCATTGCCGCACTTTCTTTAAGTATCGGCATCGGTTTTACACAGGTTCCTGAAATTTTTGATATTTTTCCACAGATTGTAAAGACGGTCTTCGCCGAAAACTGCGTTGCTGTTGTTTTCCTCGTTGCCATTCTTTTAAATCTGGTTTTACCAAAAAACATGGAAGCCGCACCTGCCGCTTCTGATGAATCTGCTGACGCATAAGCAGACTGATGTACTTATTAAAATAAGCCGCAAAGCGCTTTATACCCACCCATAAAATCAGACATTCAGACCTGAATCTGACGATTTATAGGCGGTATATACATACTTTGCGGCTTATTTTTGCTTTACCGATTTCATTATTCTTTCGATATTTTTCTGCTATATCCTGTTTTTTTGTGCCGTCCGGTATGCCACCGGCAGCTGCTGGCTCTGATGCTCTCCAATCATCTTTTCCATCCAGATCATGTCATACCAACGGTTAAATTTATATCCGCACCGGTGAAATGTCCCGACTGTCTGAAATCCCAGATGTTCATGAAACTGCTCGCTATTCTTATCCAAATATTCGTCTTCCGTCTGCGGATATCCGATACATGCATACAGGTTGGTGATTCCCATTTGCTTTAAACGCTCTGTTAAAGCGGCGTAGAGCTGTTTTCCCAGTCCACATTTCTTCGCGGCATGGTCTACATAAATAGACAACTCACACGCCCAGTCATACGCCGCGCGCTCCTTAAATGGTCCTGCATAGGCATATCCGTATACCCTACCCTCTTTTTCAATGACAAGATACGGATACTTCTGCATAGTCATCCTCATGCGCTGTTTGAATTCTTCCTTGGACGGCACATCATATTCAAATGTAATCGCCGTATTTTCCACATAATACGCATAGATTTCAAGTATCCGCTGTGCATCCTCTATTTTTGCATCTCTTACTGTATATGCTGTCATATTTATTTCTCCCTGTGTTGTGTTATTGCTGTTAAAAATTCCATGAGCTGTCACAACTCTGCTCTCACACATTGTCACAAACTCACTCTTCTTTCTGTCACTGCTTCCGGAGCTCTCGCCCCGGATTTCTTACTCTATTCCTCCAACCATTTCATGGTCAGCTACAAATCGCACCATATGCTCATCTATCAGCCGTTTCTGCTGTTGATATGCGTACATCAGTGTTTTCTCGCAGATTCTGTTGATCATTCCGCGGTATGCCTGCGGATACCTTGAAGATTTCATCTTCTGCTCCACTGGTGAACAGATCCTGTTTCACTCCTGCATACGCCATATGTGCCGCGATATATTTGCCAGTTTCTGCCCTGTCCAGGCGGTTCAACACGATATTCATATCGATTCTCTGTCGGATAGCTGCGTAGCTCTGCAGCCTCAGCTTCTGATCCCACAGCTCTGTCTGTCCTACCAGTATCAGACTCATGGGGCTGGCTGAATCAAACTTGTAATTCAAGAGGAAACGAAATTCTTCCAAAGTTTCCTTCCCCAGCAGATGGGCTTCAGCCAGTACAAACACCACTTTCTTTTTCTGGACGGTCCTGACAGTTTCGATTTCCTTCTGCAGCTGCCTCTTTGAATCTCCCCGGTGGAACCTTGCCTCCAGTCCCATCTGGTCAAGAAGTCCTGCATACAGCCACCTCGGTGTCAGCTTCGAATCAGACAGATACAGCAGCATATATTTATCCTTTGGTAGTCTGCTTTCAAACATCCGGATAAGCGTTGATTTTCCACATCCCGGATCCGCAATAACTACCGCAAACAACTGCCTGTCTGCCACGTATGTCAGTCTCCCCAGGGCATCTTCTATCTGCCTCGAACCATACAGCCTGTCTGCCGGAATATCTCTTGTAAACGGCGTATGCATCAGCTCAAAGAATTCCTCATACATGGCTGCCCCCCGCCTTTCCATAATCACCAAAAGAAAGGGCATTTGCTATCAGTCTGTGATCCTCTTTGTATTTCTTTTCCAGAGCATCCAGAAATCTGGATGTTTCCGGTATCTTGTCCGTCATTCCAACCGGTACATCCACCGTTTTATCACAGAAAGCTCCGATACTTACCCGGTGTGCCATGATTGGTTTCATGTCCTGATACACAACCTTTATAGTCTCTGTATTCATGGGGTCATAGGCGATTTCCACCTCTGCATTGGCAAGGGCTGTACTGGCCTCATATTTGACATCTCCAAAGGAAAAACAGCCTGCATTATCCAGTTTTCTTGTCTCATGATGCAGAAATGCTTCGCTTACCACTGTGGCATCCAGAAAGATTAGCCCCCGGGTATCCCTGTTAAACTCCTGCATGGGAGAAATTCCTTCCGCCGGCACCTTTACCCCATGGGATTCATAATACTCACGAATCCCGTCATGAGCTTCCTTCTGGTAATCCTGCTCCAGAAAATACTTCCATTTCTGAAGTCAGCAACCACCAGTTCAACTGGTGGTTTGTTATAAGCCCTCCAAAGGGCTATGTTACTGCTCGCCCCAAAGGGCGGTGCCGCAAGCATTTTTACTGGTCCGCTATAAAGCGGTACTTCTTGAATCTTCTTTTCTCGATTCTTCTGCTTGCTCTTTTATATATTTTTGTACTGCTTCGTCTGTGATATTACCGATTGTTTCTACATAATATCCTCTTGCCCAAAATGCTTTATCCCATTTGCTCTGCAATTCTGGATGACGGTCGTATATCATCAGGGTACTTTTGCCTTTTAAATATCCCATGAAATCTGAGACACTTAACTTTGGTGGTATTGCAATACTTAAATGTACATAATCTACACAAACTGCACCTGCTATTATTTCGACATTTTTGTATTTGCACAGTGTGCTCAGAATTTCTCTCACATCTTCTCTTACTTTTCCATACAATACCTTCTTCCGATATTTTGGAATAAATACGATGTGATATTGGCATTTCCATTTTGTATGTGATAAACTTCTATTGTCCATATGGACCACCTCCTGTGATTAAGTTTGGCTTGCGACACCATTCTTAATATATCACAGGAGGTTTTTTATTGATATTCTCACCGTTTTCAACTATTCCATTCTCTCCAGCATAGCTGGGGGATTAGACTTTTCATTAAGTATACCGTTGAATTTTAGATGATGATAAAATTTTCATCTTTTTTGTCTGTATTGTCCAATCCTTAGTTGAAATAATGTATTCTTCTAATTCTGTAATTAATGAATAATAATCTCGATAATGTGTTCTCTGAGAAACTAGCAAATCTAATATACATTGTTGAAATTTGTTATAAATTTCAAAATAACGATCTATTTTAACAAAATCTAGCTGAAGAATTTCATTCGTAATTTCATCATTAATTCCCGTACATTGATTATTTAAGCAAATCTTCCACTGTCCGTGTGCAATTTTATTTCTCATCTGGCTCGGAGCAATAATATACTCATTCATAATCCGAGTCAACGTTTGTTTTTTATTAGCAATTTCTCCCGAATTTGCAGAAGAATTTATTCTTAAAAATGCAAATTGCACACATGTTTTCCATTTTTCTTCAAGATTACATCCACGTTGAATTTGAGTAATTTCACTTACATCAAGTGCCTTAGGTGTATGAATAAGTTTTAAAAAAGATACTTCGACATATGCAGAAAACAACAATGCATAAAATTTTGTAAATGTATCTAAATCATCATCCTTCTTTTCTTTAATAGCCGTATTTACTAATTTTCTCAGCCTTGCTCTATGTTTTTTTAATTCTTTTACATTACTAACACAAGCTCTATATATCTTTTCATCCATAATATCACCTCTTGATTCCAAAATGCTAAAAAATACAATATATGCATATCATTGTACCCTTTAGCATCCTGGAATCGAACCAGGATTTCCCTTACTTGAAGGTTGTTCTACCATAATGAACTAATGCTCCATAAAAGTATAGCACTTTTATTCCTTTTCTAGCAACATATTAATGTTTTACCTCCGCCTATTCCCCCTGCTTACACTTCTCATACGCAAACAGCGCCGCTCCCAGCGCACCGCAAAGCTGTGCCTCATCGCAGATATACAGCTTTGCGCCGAGCTTTTCTTCAAGGGCATTGGTGATTCCTTTGTTTTTGGCAACACCGCCGGTCATCATATATTCTCCCGGATTGTTCTTTCCGAGGCGGGCGGCAAGCGCCCCTACTTTTGAAGCGACAGAAACATTTAAGCCGTGGATAATGTCTGCCACATTTTTATTCTGGGCAACGAGGGATACCACTTCCGATTCTGCAAAAACCGTGCACATACTGGAAATTACAACATTTTCCTTCCACTCCAGTCCCTTTGTGCTCATTTCCTCCAGTGAAAGTCCGAGCGTTCTTGCCATCATTTCAAGAAAACGTCCCGTTCCCGCCGCACACTTATCATTCATCAGGAAATTCTTTACAGCGCCGTTTTCGTCAATGCTGATTGCCTTAATATCCTGTCCTCCGATGTCAATGACCGTACGCACCCGCGGGTTCAGATAATGTGCTCCTTTTGCGTGGCAGGTAATCTCTGTGATACTGTCATCGCCGCTGTCAATATAAGCGCGTCCGTATCCCGTCGTCACGATTCTTACGATTTCTTCCTTTTGAATACCGGCTTTTTCCACCGCCAGTTCCAGACTCTTTTCTGCACTCATCATTGCCCCGCCACCGGTCGGGATAATCATTGTCGACTTAATTTTTCCGTTCTGATCCAAAATGACCACATCTGTACTGGTTGAACCGCTGTCAATTCCGGCTGTATAGTAAACTCCTGATTCCATTCTTTTCTTTGCCTCCTCGCTGATTTCCTTTCCCGGATTGGTATCGTCCGCACCTTCTATCGTTTCTGAAAATGCCTGGATTCTCGTCAGTAACTGTCCTGCGCTCTGACTTGTAAAATCTGTTTCTATTTTAAGCATCGGAACTTTGATGTTCTTTTTAATACTTGCATATTCAAATCCGTAATAATCACAAAACTTAATTGTATGATAAATGATTCCTTTTAAATACGGATCAAGATACAGCCGGTTTCTGCGGGTGCTGTTGTTCATTCTGAAACACGGCATCTGACAAAGCAGTGTATCTGCATACGCAAGAAACATTGCTTCTTCCTCCATTTTCTGCAAATCTTCTGGAATCACCGCCAGCCTGCGCCCGCCTGTACAGGTCAGATTTTCTACGTTCATCTGGATATTTTCGCGAATCATCTGCTCTAGCACGCCGCTCACACGCACGCCCAGCACACCAATATACGGTTTATTTTCGGTATCCTTTTGTTCAAATGCTTTCAAAAACAGTGATTTATCAAATTTTTTTCCGGAATATTGTTCATAAGCTTCTTTCAACCGGCAGATTGAAGCGGCAAATTTCACTTTTTCACATTCCTCATCGTCATGCGGAATATCCAGCATATAAAGAAATTTGCATTTTCCGGTGCTTTCTACAATATCATACACGCGCCGCATAGAATCACAGCAGTTGACAAGCACCAGTTCCTCTGCCTTTCCTTCCAGCACCGCCTGAATCACGGATTTTCCGAAGCCGCACAGATTTGCATGGGCAATCTGGTCCGACATTTCAAAATTTTCCGGCATTTCTTCCAAAACCGCACATTTTTCTCCAAAGCCCTGAAACAGTTCTGTCGGGGTATATTTACAGACATAATGAATCATGAATGTTTTTCCTCCTTGTTCTTTTCCAGCATTTCCGCAAATGCCTGAAGTCTGGTGGACACCTGTCCGTCACTGGTATTTGCCGGATTGCAACCGTCACCGTCCAAAATCATTGTCGGAAGTCCTGCCGTTTCCAAAACATTTTTAATCAGTCCGGATGCGCCGATTGTCCCTTTACATCCCCAGTGTGCAAACAGGATTCCACCCTCTGCATCTGTCTGCTTTGCAAGTTTTTCCGCCATCTGGATTCTTTCTTTAACACTTCCGTTATAAATACAATGAACCATTTTCTCTGCCATTGCCTCATACGGATCTGCCGCCTGCATTTCGCGGAATCCGTCTGCTACAAAATCGCAGGCGCTAATGTGCATGGTTTTGCTGTAATTAAATGTCTCTTTCACCGGCTGCTGTAAAAACGGCATAATATGCATCCAAAGGACATGAAGCCCGTCTCCCTTCGGTGCATTTTTTACATCTTCAAGAAGCAGCTCGGTGTATTTAAGCGATGTTTCCGACCCCGCCAGCAGATGACACATAAAAATCGCATATAATTCATTGGTGAGAGATGTCACCGGGTCATGGTCTTTGCGCAAATCAAGCTGGCTCTTAAAATGTGCCGCTGCTTTTCTGCTGTTTGTAACGGCATTTTCCACCGCTTCTTCTGTAATTTTCTTTTCGGTAATGTCTTCCAAAAAATGTTTCAGTTCTTTTAACTGATTTGCAACATATTTGATTGAAGACTGCGTTTTTTCATATGGAACATCAATATAGAAGCCCGGACAGCTGTATTTTTCCTTTAAATAAGGAAATGTCATCATATTTCCGTCACAGGCAAGATTGGTATAAATCATACATTTCGGCGCCGGTAAAATGCCGGTCAGCGCCGCGCCCAGAAAAACTCTGTGATATGAGCACATGGTTTCCGGAAATCCTTCTTCCTCGGTTTTGCGTAAAAATATCTGCTCACATTTTGTACCTGCTATAAAACAGGACAGCGCTTCCACGGAATACGGTGTCAGTCCTGCCGCCGTTAAAAGCTCTCCCGGAACGAAAATGCTCATCATTGCCGAATTTTGCGGTTTTGCAAGTGCCTGAATTATATTTTTCATAACCACCCGCGCCGCATACTGCCCGGACAGTGGAAGCTCCCGGTCCGGAAAAAGCTGTAGTTTTTTCTCCTGAAGCCGGTATCCGGCAAGCAGAAGACGGCGGGCTTTGTCAGAGTCTTTTAACGCTTCGTTTCCCACGATATTTCCAAATTTTTCTATAATATCCATTTGTGTTTATTCCTACCTTTTTGTTCTGATTTTCAGCAATATCTGTTCTGCATGGTTTTGAACAAATCAATGTTTATTATAGCAAGTTGTGGGGAATTGTAAATGTTTTGTTTAGTGATGAGTGCTGTATTTATCAAAGAATTTCTCCCTATCTACTTATCACATTCCCCAAACGCAGGGCTCATTCTTTCTATCTCACCGCGGCTGATGCCGTATTTCTTAGCCAGTTGTTTCCAATGATCCCCGACCACATTTTTTATTTTATCAACCTCCTGCACTGCATACTTTTTCTCTATTCCATAATATGAAGCTGCTTGTACTGCCAACTCAAAATCAATGCTGGAATCATCTGCATCTACATTTAATGATAAATATTCACCATATATATCTGGATTTACATCGTATAACGGCGACAACTCCCATCCATCATGAGATAATATAAATCCATGATTTCTAAAATGGTCATCGGTATTGGATACAGCCATGCTAAATACGATACGTTTCCAGAGTTCTTCCAAGTCCCGCTTCGGTTTTGCACCGTCCGCTTTTAAAAATGATACAATCTCAAGATAACTGCTTCCGTCTGTCGCATTTGCGCCATCTTTCTTTCCTAACATTGTCATGGCTGATGAAAAATGGATTCTCTGCGCTCCGACTCTGTCAAAACGCTTTACCAAAAATGTTGTTCCTAATTTGGAAAACTTTTCAACTTTCGCCTCCGGTACATTTAATCCACACTTCACAGCCAAATCATGCGCAACCATTTCCCATGCACCCGAATTAAAATCATCGTGTTTTGACGGAAACTTAGCAATCCACAATGAACCGTCCGGTGCCATTACTGAAGCTTTAGGTCTGGCTCCGCCAAGTGAAGAACCGGGAGCTATTAGTTGTTTTAACCATTTTTCTTCCAAACCTGTATCGTCATTTTCAAAAGCATATGAGGCTTGTTCAAGCTCTCTTAAAGAAGTCCAAGGTGGTGTAGCATATTCTTTATCGTTTGAAAGAAATGCCCCCTCTGAATCCGTTTTAAAACGCAATCCTCCCATTCTTGCTTCATCATATACACCCAAAAGATAATCGCTCTCTAACAGCTTTCGCGGTTTCTCCCCGGCTTTTTTTGCACGAAGTTCTTCTCTGCGCTTCATCAACCGTTTTCCCCACCTGTCCGGGCAGGAATCGGCAAATACTCCAAAGATATTTTTATCATCATTTATATATTGTCTGCCTTTATATAACTGCAAATCCGGGTCTAATATTCTATTTCCTTTTTCCAGCCAGCTTTCCACATATTCAAACGAATAGAACTCTTTTCCCCTTGTCTGCGATACATAAATTGTCCCAATTAATTCATTTTGAAAAGGTAAAAAATCCGCAAATACATATATTTTCTTTTCTTTCTCCATATAACTACCCCTTCTTTGACACCCGTTTTCTTACCGGTAAATTCAAATCCTGCAATTTACGTCCCAGTTCGTCATCTTTGGCAACCAGCAGTAAATCCTTATCCATATAATTAAGTGCATGTAATACCGCCGCATAATATCCAATCGCTACTGATGATGCACCTTTCTCGATTGAAACCAAAGTTGCCCTGCTGATTCCCGCACGTTCTGCCACTAACTCCGCCGAAAGCTTTCTCCGCAGTCTTGCATATTTTATCTGTAACCCCATTTGTTCAAGTATTTCTTCTGTTTCAGGTAATAATATAATTGATTTCTTAGGCATAAATTCAACTCCTTATGTCAATAATATTATACAAATCAGTATTTTTTGTCAATTTTTATTTATTTTATTATATAAAATAATCGGGAAGAACTATTATTATTCTTCCCGATGTATTTATTACTATTATACTTGGATAATCCATCAAAAAATGCGGCGCTCCTACCTGCTGTCTCTGGATTTTAAAGTTACCTCTCTCACTGAGTGGGCTGCACAACTAAAAATTAATCTGTTGAAAAGGTATCTGTTGAACAGCTCTTACAGGAACTGGAAGACACTTCTTTCTCCATTTCTGAAAAGCCTTATGGCTCTCGCCGGCGATGGTACTCCTTTGGTTGCTTCTGCAAGAGAACGAAAGCATCGTGTTTGTGATTGTGCCTCTAAAGGTATCAATGACTGTTCCTGTGACAGGCAACTAGGTTAGTTGTAAGTCAGGCTAAGAGGGGCGCAACAGCATTTCTTTATTCGACATTTACCAAGTTTCTAAAGCAACATATACTTATTTTGCACTCTTGTATATTAAAGCTCTATAATAGTCACGTTATATTGAATACTAATTATTTTCCCTGTTGTGTAACCTCCCTGATTTTTTATAGATGTTAAATGTCAAAAACTCCCCGGCACAAAATGCCGGGGAGTTTCCTTTTCCATTATAAATTATTCATTTGTGTTAAGTGCCGCCACTTATTCCTCTACGTGCAGCAGCTCGTGCGCGCGATGTGATAATGGTTTTTCAAAATATTCCTTGTAGCAGGCCTGAACGGAAGGATTTTCGTGTGAAAATCTGATACTATTATGACGGTCAAGACCGTAAAGCACATTTTTGCGGGCTTCAACGTCTGAGGCATCTTCTTTGTATGGCTGTCCGCCGCCATTGATACAGCCGCCCGGACAGGACATGATTTCCACAAAATCGTAATGCACTTCTTTGTTTCTGATGGCATTCATCAGGCGGCGTGCGTTGCCAAGCCCGCTGGCAACCGCCACACGGATATCCGTTCCCGCAAGATTAAACTTCGCTTCTTTCCAGCCGTCCAGACCACGCACGGACTGGAATGCATCTGCCTCCGGATTTTTACCGGTTACCAGAAAATAAGCGCTTCTAAGCGCAGCCTCCATAACACCGCCTGTTGCACCAAATATAACACCTGCACCGGTACCACTGCCTAATGGGTCGTCAAATTCGTCCTCACCCAGTTCCTCCGGTTTGATGAAAAATGCTTTAAACATTCGCTCAACTTCTCTTGTTGTAAGCACTGCATCAACATCTTTTCCTCCGTCCCATGTACATTCATCTTTTTTCGCGATACACGGCATAATTGATACGCAGAATATCTTTTCCGGGTCCACACCGAGTTTTTCGGCATAATAAGACTTTGTTACCGCACCAAACATCTGCTGTGGTGACTTTGCGCTTGAAAGTCTGCCTGCCATATCCGGGAACTGGCTCTTTATGAACTTTACCCAGCCCGGACAGCAGGAGGTAAACATCGGAAGCCCCGACTCCTTAATCTCCGGAAGCCGTTCAAGGAACTCGCTTCCTTCTTCCATGATGGTCATATCGGCGGCAAAGGTTGTGTCAAATATGTAGTCAAAACCAATTCTTCTAAGTCCTGCAACCAGTCTTTGTGCTGTTGCAAAATCTTTTGAAAGTCCGAAGATTTCGCCCCATGCTGTTCTTACGGCAGGTGCTACCTGTACCACCGTTATGATATCCTCATTTTCCACAGCATCAAGCACGATACCTACATCGTCACGCTCTGTCAGCGCACCGACAGGACAACTGCTCACACATTGTCCGCACAATGTGCAGGCAGTTTCATGGATTTTGTGGTTTCCACGCACATTTACAGTTGTACGGGAACCTGTATTTACAACGTCCCACACGTGCATACCCTGAATATTGTCGCATACCTGCACACAGCGCATACACTTGATACATTTTCTTGCATCACGGATTAGAGGAAATGTTTTATCCCAGTTGTCCTTTTCTAATATTGAATCATACGGCATTTCTGAAATGTTCAGTTCATTTGCCAGTGACTGCAATGTACAATTTCCGCTTCTGATACAGGTACCGCATTTATAATCATGCTGGGAAAGTATCAACTTTACATTGGTCTTTCTGGTTGTACGCACCTTCCTGGAGTTTGTGTATACTACCATGCCCTCCTCAACGAAATTATTACAGGCTGTAACACAGCGTTCTGTACCCTCAACCTCTACAACACAGACTCTGCACGCACCAATCTCATTGATGTCTTTCAGATAACACAAGGTTGGTATCGTTTCACCAATGGATTTGGCAGCATCAAGGATTGTCGTACCTTCTTTTACGGATACATCACGTCCATTAATCTTTAAATTTACCATTTTTCTTCTCTGCCTCCTCTGAATGAACCGAAACCAAAATGGTCACATCGTAAACAGCGTCCTGATTCCTGACACGCTTCTTCACATGAAAAACCATATTCGATTGGCTCAAAGTCTTTCTTTCTGTCTGCGGCATCACGGAGTGCTACCTCAACCCGTCCGCAAGGCTCTTTGTCTTCATAACCGGCATAAGGTATCTCGACATCACTTGTAATCTGATGGTGGAAGCCTAAATATTCATCAATATTGGCTGCTGCCACCTTTCCTGCCGCAATTGCCCTGATAACGGTTGCCGGGCCGGTAACGCAGTCTCCGCCTGCAAATATTCCTTTGTGATCCTTGATTTCACTGGTATCAAGTGCCTCAATCGTACCACGCTTCACCGTAACACCATGCTCCTCAAAATATCTTGTTTCGATACCCTGTCCGATTGCCACAACAATCAGGTCGCACGGAATCAGCACCTCAGCCTTTTGTGCTGTCTTCGGGGCTGGTCTGCCACCTCTTATTTTACTGATCATCTGCGGCTGTACCCAAAGACCAACAGCTCTGTCATGCTCGTCTTTTTCTATTTTTACCGGTGACATCAGTTCAAGGATATCGCAGCCTTCTGCTTCTGCGCCCTCAACTTCTTCTTCAAGCGCCGTCATGTCTGCCTTACGTCTTCTGTATACAATGCTTACCTTTTCTGCCCCCAGTCTGACAGAAGAACGGGCAACGTCCATTGCTACATTACCGCCGCCGATAACAACGACTTTCTTGCCTGTATAATCCGGCATTTCATCATCGCCGATGACACGAAGCATTTCAACTGCTGAAGTCACACCTTCTTTTGCGTCCTCACCTTCAATGCCCATTTTTTTGTCTGCATGGGCACCGATTGAAATGTACATCGCATCGTATTCTTTATGTAACTCCTCAATTGTCACATCGACACCGACACTGACATTTTTCCGAACCTCAATGCCTGTAGAAAGAATGGAGGCAATCTCATCATCTAACTTCTTTCGCGGCAGTCTGTAATTCGGGATTCCGTATCTTAACATACCGCCAAGCTGTTTTCTCTGTTCAAAGATTGTAACCTTATGTCCCATCAGTGCCAGATAATACCCAGCACTCAGTCCGCCCGGACCGCCGCCGATAATTGCAACCTTCTTTCCGGTGGCTTCACCACATTCCGGCACCGGAACATTTCCTGCATTATCCACAGCCATTTTCTTCAAACCTCTGATATTGACAGGTGCGTCAATCAGTGTTCTCTTACATCTGTTTTCACATGGATGTTCACAAATATAAGCACAGGTTGTCGGCAGCGGATTATCCCTTCTGATTAAGCGCACTGCATCGGCATATCTTTTTTCATGCACAAGTGCAATATATCCCGGAATATCCACACCTGCCGGACAAGACTTCACACAGGACACCGGCTGGCTGCTGTTACATGAACAAAAACCTCTCTCAATATGGGATTTAAAATCATCTTCACAGCCATCAATACATTTTAATACCAGCTTTGCCGCCTCATATCCAATCGCACAGTCCGCTGAGTAATAGATGCCCTCTGCCGTAAGCCTGATGACATCAAGCGTTTCCTGTGTTGCATTGCCGTCCAGCACATCATCAAAAAGTCTGGCAAGCTGTCTTAAACCCACACGGCATGGGACACATTTGCCACATGACTGTGCAAGACACATTTTTATAAATGATCTGGTAAGGTCAATCGTACACAATCCCGGCGGACTTGCGACAATTCTGCGTTCCAGATCCTGATACAAAGACTCCATTGTTACCTGAGCCTTGTCCTTTGTTATAATTGTTAATCTGCTCAAAATCTGCTCCATTCCTGCGTGTGAAACATTTATTTATATTATGTGTTGTATTAATATAGTCATACATTTCACCGCAAAACATTCTTACGCAATATTTTACACAATAATTTACTAAAAATAAAGCAAAGTTATTTTTTTCACATAGTTATGGTGTTAGTATGAACGAAAATACAAAACAGCCGGCAGTCCCGTTTTATCAGGTCTGCCGGCTGTCTGCCGTTATTATCCCATCACAAAGCCCAATGGAATTATCTTAACTTATTCTTGATTTCATTTTCAATCTTTTCTACAAATTCATTCAGCGGCAGGACTGTTGTGTTGGCTTCGCCGTGAAGTCTGTAGGATACGGTCTTGTTTTCCTGTTCGTTGAAACCGATGACGAGCAGATACGGTACTTTCTGAATCTGACCTTCACGCATACGGTAGCCGAGCTTTTCGGCACGGTCGTCTAATTCCACTCTGACGTTCTTTTCTTCAAGTGCGTCACAGATTTCGTGTGCGTATGCCATAATTTCTTCGTTATCGGTCTTAACCGGCATTACCTTGACCTGAACCGGTGCAAGCCATGTCGGAAGATTTCCCTTTGTTTCCTCTAAGATGTAAGCCATAAATCTGTCGAGTGAACCAAGGATTGCTCTGTGAAGAACAACCGGTGTCTTCTTTTCGCCGTCCTTATCAATGTATGACAGGTTGAATTTTGCCGGAAGACAGAAGTCAAGCTGGCATGTTGATAAAGTGTATTCATTGCCGACAGCCGGTTTTACATTCACATCAAGCTTCGGACCGTAGAAAGCGGCTTCGCCGATTTCTTCTGTATATTCGATACCGAGGTCGTTCATAACTTCTCTTAATCCATTTTCTGCCTTGTTCCACATTTCATCATCATCGTGGTACTTTTCCTTATTTTCAGGGTCACGTAAGGACAGTACACAGCGGTAATCTGTAATACCGAAATCCTTGTATGTGCTGAAAATCAAATCTACAACCTTTGTAAATTCATCCTTAATCTGTTCCGGTGTAACAAACAGATGCGCATCGTTCTGACAGAAATGTCTTCCTCTTTCGATACCCTTTAATGTTCCGCTGGCTTCAAAACGGAAATCGTGTGCAATTTCACCGATACGGATTGGTAAATCCTTGTAAGAGTGCATTCTGTTTGCATAAATCATCATGTGGTGCGGGCAGTTCATCGGTCTTAATACGAAAGATTCGCCTTCTACTTCCATTGCCGGGAACATATTTTCCTTGTAGTGGTCCCAGTGACCGGATGTCTTGTAGAGGTTTACTGTACCGACGCAAGGTGTCATGACATGAAGGTAGCCGAGTTTTCTTTCCTTATCTTTAATGTAGTTTTCCAGTTCCTGCCAGATTGTGTAACCCTTTGGTAAGAACATCGGAAGTCCGCGTCCGATAAGGTCGTCCACCATGAACAGTCCCATGTCTTTACCGATTTTTCTGTGATCTCTTTCCTTTGCTTCTTCAAGCAGTCTTAAATGGTCTTCGAGTTCTTCCGGTGTCGGGAAACATACGCCGTAGATTCTCTGTAATACTTTATTCTTGCTGTCGCCCTTCCAGTATGCGCCGGAATGTCTGATTAACTTAAAGTTGCGGCATAATTTTACGTTGTCTACATGCGGTCCGCGGCAGAGGTCTGTAAAATCACCCTGCTCGTAGCATGAAATTGTACCGTCTTCCAGATTGGAAATGAGGTCTAATTTATATTCATCATTTTTGAACATTTCCATAGCTTCTTCTTTGGAAATTTCTTTTCTGATAATCTTCTTGCCGGATTTTGCAATCTTTTTCATTTCCTTTTCGATTGCTGTAATATCCTCGTCACGGATTACGTCATCTCCCAGATCGACATCATAGTAGAAGCCTTCTGCTACAACCGGTCCTACCCAGAACTTTGCCTGTGGGAAAAGATGCTTGATTGCCTGTGCCATTAAATGTGCGCAGGAATGGTTTAATGTGCTTAACTGTTCATCTTCTTTAAAATTTACCATTGTGATTTCTCCTTTTCTTGATTTATATTGAAAAAAAGCACCCTTAGATACTGTAACAATATCTAAGGGTGCTTACACACGGTTCCACCTTACATTTCACTCTTTGCTTATAACGCAGCTACACGGTAACGCTTCAAAACCTTGATTTCTTCTACGCACAGCTCGGGAATGGTCTTCATGTACCTTTTGCATAAACAGCTTCCACCAAATGCTGTTCTCTCTGTATGTTCCGGATACACTACTGTTTCTGTCATCGCTTTTTCAATATAGTTTTTTGTTTTTCTGAGTGCTATTGTAGCACAATGCGTTTTTTTTCACAATAGGTTATTTTATGGAATTGATTCTTTTACAAAATCAACTACTTCCATATTCTTTTTTTCAATATTCTCATCGTGTTCCATTTCTTCCAGTGTCATCCAGTAGTAATGCCTGCCGTTTAAAACAAAATCAGTCTGTCTGGTCTGCTCCGGAAAATGGTGTATCTTTAATTCATATAATCTGTGATTATAAACTCTATTCTCTCCATGGCTGACAGAATATTTTTCCTGTACTCTTGATGTAATGTAATGACATTCCATATCTTCCCTATTCAATGCCAAATCTGCTGCAACTCTGTCCAGAATAGAATTTTCATTATCTCTATCCATTGTCTTATAATTCAGAAAAAGTTTGCAGTCCCATTTTTCATCATAATAGACAAGGAATTTCTGCTTGTTTTCTGTAAACAAATTTCTTATTACTACCAGTGAATGATTATGCTGTATCATGTCTAACCCTGTTATATCTTTCATTAAATCGTTATAGTCGTATTTATCCTTATACATATGAAAAATATCTTTTGCTATCTTCATACAATATAAAATACCTATCATACAAAAAATCGTTTTTAATACAATACCGGGAATCCCCAAAATATCATCATAACTAGCTGTAAACACTGAAAGCAAAAATGAAACTCCTGCAATAATTGTATCTATTGCGACTTTATTTCCGATAAATTCTCTTTTCTTTTCCAGAAGTAATTCTAAGTCCTTTTTATCTATTAATAACCTCATTATCCCACCTTATGTAACCTTTTAACAAATTATAACTGAATTTATCGAATAGCACAAGAAATTTTGACTTTTATCTCTATTTATACTATACTTTTTGCGCAGATAATGAATTACATTATTTTCGTGCTTCTGACATATTACAGCAGCATTTTAAAGACATTTGAAAGGATACCGATTTATGAAATCATCAGATACAACACCGGAAACTTCAAAGGACAATCCTTTAGGATATGAAAAAGAATCCAAGCTTTTAGTCGGATTTGCGATTCCGTGCATTATTTCCATGCTGGTAACGGCACTTTACAACATTGTCGACCAGATTTTTATCGGACAGGGTGTCGGAATGCTCGGAAATGCGGCAACCAATATTGCCTTTCCGCTTTCGACCACCTGCACGGCGATTTCCCTTTTACTCGGAATCGGCAGTGCCACCAACTTTTCACTCCACCTCGGTGCCGGTGAAAAAGACGAATCCGCAAAATACGCAGGAAATGGCATGTGCCTTATGGCAGTTTTCGGAATCAGCCTTTTCCTTCTGACAACGATTTTTCTGACACCGATGCTGAAATTTTTCGGTGCAACCACAGACGTGCTTCCGTATGCAGAAGCTTATACACGCATTACGGCAATCGGCTTTCCGTTTCTGATTGCCAACACCGGCATGAGCAAATTGATTTTAGCTGACGGTAGTCCGCGCTACTCTATGATTTCCATGCTGATTGGCGCTGTCGTGAATACGATTTTAGACCCTGTTTTTATTTTTGTCCTGAATATGGGCATGACCGGTGCGGCGCTTGCAACGATTATCGGACAGATGATTTCATTTTGCATCAGCCTGCGCTATATGTTTCATTTTAAAACAATACGGCTGACAAAAGACAGCTTTCATGTTACCGGAAGACACTGCCGCAATATTTTCATGCTGGGTGCGAGTGCCTGCTTTAACCAGATTGCCATGACCGTTGTACAGATTGTCATGAACAACACGCTTGCACACTACGGCGCACAGTCCGTGTACGGCGGTGATATTCCGCTTGCCTGCTCCGGCATTATTACAAAGGTCAATATGATTTTCATGTCCTTTGTCATCGGCATTTCACAGGGAACACAGCCGGTTATCGGTTTTAATTACGGTGCTAAAAAATACCGCCGCGTAAGCAATACCTACCTGCTGGCACTTAGTGCCGCTTCGGTGTTGTCCGTGATTGCATTTATCTGTTTTCAGGTTTTTCCGCGACAGATTATCAGCGCTTTCGGAAACGGAAGCGAGCTGTATTTCCAGTTTTCGGAGCGTTACTTTAGAATTTATATGTTCCTTACGATTATCAACGGAATCCAGCCGGTAACGTCAAACTTTTTCAACTCTATCGGCAAATCGCGGCTGGGTGTCTTTATGTCACTGACAAGACAGATTTTGTTCCTGCTTCCGTTGATTGTCATTTTCCCGATTTTTATGGGAATTGACGGCGTGATGTATGCCGGTCCGATTGCCGACGGGGCGGCAGCGGTTGTCTGCGGTTATTTTACCGTGCGGGAACTGCGGGAATTAAAACAGCTTGAAAATAATGCTGCTGTAAATTAAAAATCAGGGGAAAGACTTCGTCAGAAACTTCTTTCCCCTGATTTTCTTATTTATCTGTATTACATTGTCTACGGCTGTCAAAACTTCTTTTACAAATTTTTCTACTCGTTGGTTATCATTTCCATGTAAGGCAATACGTGAAATCCGTTCTTTTCATAAACTTTTACTGCCCGTTCATTTTCTTCTTCCACTTCCAGACGAATGACACAGCCTGCATAGGTCTTTTTGACATGCTCTATAAAGCGGCTTCCGATTCCAAGTCCTCTGTAGGAATCTTTGATATAAATGTCTTCAATCCATGCACACGGCTTGCCAAATTCCGTTGAAAAGCTTTTTGCCACCATGCCATAGCCCTGTATTTCGCCTGAATCCGGTGCGGCAAATATATATCCGTCCAGATACGGATTTTCTCCCGTACACGCCTCTATATCTTGTAAAAATATATTTTCCGAACCGTTGCTAAATACCGCCGGAGATGTATAAAACACCCGCATCATTTCAATCACGGCTTGCTTGTCCCCTGCGGTCATCTTTCTGATATTTGTATTATTGCTCATGTTTTTCCTTTCTGCTTTACTGTTGTAAAGATTTTTTACTTTCTATATTTCTGCTTGTATGATGTGTCCGAAGTTCATTTCATCTTTAAAAAGGTCATATACATATGCTGAACTTTCCTTATATAAACCGGTTTCTTCATCCTGGAGCTTTTCAAATACTTCTGAATTATAAAACTTATTCATTGCTTCATCATATTCCATTTCCTGCTGGACAGTAAGCATTTCAATAATGTCCTGAATGATATACTCCATTAACTGCTGTTGTAAACTCAACTCAATCTTCCACCTTTCTTAAAAGTCTGATACTTTTTTCTGTATGAAACGAATATTGTGAAGATGTTTTCTTATATACCATGCCTTTTAATAATGTTTGAAAATCTATTATTTCATTTTCATACTGACGAAATAACAATGCCATGTTATCGTCTGCTACCGGTCCGATAACAATATCATATTTATTATCCTGATTGCATAATATATCCTCTATGTTGTCAAAGGAATGATTTCTGTTATTCATAACAAATCTTGCCCATTCCTCTGTTGTTTGTTCCCCAAAATCTTTTATTTTAATCCCCGGCAGTTCTCTAAAATCATCTTGTATATCAAAAACATTTAAAACCGGACTACCACCATAAATTTTAGCTACCCTCACTGCCATTCTTTCTGCCTGCTCTCTTATATCCGTCAGATAAAATCCTATTCCGAAATCTTTATACGGTCTGCACATTGCAAGATTAATACTATTGATACCTGTATTGCTTCCATGATATAATCTCATAATTTTCCCCCGTTTCTCCTACACAAAATTCCTAAGTCCTCTAATACCGTATCAAACGACAATGTATGCTCTGCTTCATAATTTTCCTTTATAAATTCAATGCCTTTAAACTGAAATAAATACTGAAATGCTTCTTTTACGCTGAGATTATTTTTTTGAGCAAATTCATCTACACAGGCAACTGTGAAATTAATTTTATTTTTCAACTCACTCATATCAACCCTCGCTCTCATTTTTATAAGTTCATTATACCCTGTATCCCGCCGTTTTTCCACTCCTGTTTGTTTCTACATTTTTAATGCATTTTTTGACACAAAACTTGCTCCGGAACTCTTATCAAATAGAAGAAAGTGTGCTAAAATAGCCCTGCAAAAAGATACTGCTTATTGAAATGGAGTTTTTTATGGAAAAGGATTTAACGACCGGAAAAATAACACCACAGCTTATCGGCTTTACAATACCGCTTGTGTTGGGAAATCTCTTTCAGCTTACCTACAATGCCGTTGACAGCATTATTGTCGGACGGTATGTTGGAAAAGAAGCGCTTGCTGCTGTGGGTATCTGTAACCCGATATCGACTTTATTTATACTGTTTTTAAACGGACTGTGTATGGGCGCCAGTATTTTAATGGGCAACCAGTTCGGTGCAAAGGATTATGACCGCCTGCACCGCCAGATTAGTACCACCATGCTGTCCGGTATTGCATTTTCACTGATTTTGTCGGTGCTGTGCATTGTCTTTGCCCGCCCGATTCTGCTTTTAATGCAGGTCGACGCGTCTATCATGGGTATGACAATCAATTATCTGCGCATTATATTTGCAGGACTTTTATTTACCTTTATGTATAACTGCTTTGCAAGCACCCTGCGCGCGCTCGGTGACAGCCAGTCGCCGCTGTACTTTCTGATTACCAGTGCCGTTATCAATATTCTCGGCGATTTGTTATTTGTCCTATTTTTAAATATGGGCAGTGAGGGCTGTGCGGTTTCTACCGTTTTAAGTGAAGCACTTTCCTGCCTGCTGTGTATTATTTATATTCAGAAAAAAGTGCCGATTTTGCAGTTAGGGAAAAAATGGCTGGTATTTGATAAGGCTCTGCTTGGCAAAACGATTTCCTACGGCTGGGCATCTGCCATGCAGCAGGCAACCGTCCAGCTTGGAAAGCTTGGGATTCAGGCAATTGTCAATTCCATGGGTGTTGCCATTGCCGCCGCATTTGCCGTTGTAAACCGTATTGACGACTTTGCCTATACACCGGAGCAGAATATCGGACACGCTATGACGGCGCTTATGGCTCAAAGCAAGGGTGCCGGAAAAAAGAGCCGTTTAAAAGAAGCTTTCCGGTGCGGCATGCGCATTGAAATGGTGTACGGTGTCATCATTTTTATCATCTGCTTTGTATTTGCCAATCCGCTGATGCGGCTGTTTACAAGTGATACAGATGTCTGCCGCCACGGTGTCACCTACCTGCGGCTGATTTCCATTATGTATCTGCTGCCTGCGGCAACCAACGGTATTCAGGGATATTTCCGCGGTATCGGCGATTTAAAAATCACTTTAATCAGCAGTTTTGTCAACATGGGCGTGCGTGTCATTGCCGCCGCCATTCTTGTATTTGCATTTTCACTGCAGATTGAAGCCCTGCCGTATTCGTACCTTGCTGGCTGGATTGGCATGCTGATTGCGGAACTGCCGTTATTAATAAGAAGCTATCGGAATTATGATAAATAAAACACTTGCGACAAAGTCGCTTATCAGAAAGGAGAATTGTATGTTTCAATCTTTAGAGATGAAGCACCCGAAGTTTTATCAGGTGTTTCGGTTTTTTGTGGTGATTGCCGCATCGATTTTTTATGCTTGGAATTTACGCTGCTTTGCTAAGACTGCCGGACTGTTTCCGGGAGGATTTTCGGGACTTTCCCTGTTGTTACAGGAAATCGGACTGGCCTTTTTCGGGATTAGTATTCCATATACCTTATTAAACGTCCTGTTAAACCTGTTTCCGACCTATATCGCTTATAAATACATCGGAAAACGGTTTACGCTGTATTCAATTGTTGTCATTGTACTGTCGAGTATTTTTGTCGATATTCTGCCACCGTATATGTTTACGGACGACATTTTACTGCTGAGCGTGTTCGGCGGTATTTTAAACGGCTTTGCCACCAGTCTGTGCTTAAATGTCGGAACGACAACCGGCGGAACGGACTTTATCAGCATTTTCTTTGCACATGAAAAGGGCATTGATGCATGGAATTATATTTTAATCGGAAATGTGATTATGCTTGTCATTGCGGGTGCGCTGTTTGGCTGGTCGAGTGCGCTGTATTCGATTATTTTCCAGTTTTGCAGCACACAGGTTATTCAGGTACTGTATAAACGATACAAAAAAGAAACACTATTTATTATTTCCGATAAATCCGATGAGGTTTATCACGCTATCCGTGAAATGACAAATCACGATGCCACACTGTTTAAGGGGATTGGCTGTTATGAAGGAAAGGAAAAGACGTTGATTTATTCGGTTATTAATTCCGAAGCCAAGCGGGAACTGCTTCCACTCATCCGCTCGATTGATGAGCATGCGTTTATCAATGTGGTAAAAACAGAAGAATTAGACGGTCGTTTCCACGACATTCCGCACGATTGAGAACGTTTGGCATGTTGAGAATGTTGAATTTCTTTCTGCATCTGGATTCTTGTCAGAGCATCCAGCGCTCCTAACGGTTCATCCAATAAAAGAATCTTCGGATTGTTCACAAGCCCTCTTGCGATTACCGCCCGCTGTGCCATGCCGCACTGCGGTCCCGGTCCTTCGACCTTATGTCCGTTGCGCTCCACAATGCCGTCCTCATATTCTGCCAGCCCCGATATAATACGAAGCAGAGTGCTTTTTCCGCAGCCGCTGTGTCCCACAATTGTAACGAACTCGCCTTCCTTGATTTCAAGCGATATATCCTTTAATACATCTACCGGTTTCTTATCGACAATGTATTGTTTGTTTAAATGTTCTATCTGAATAATAGCCTGCTTTTCTTCTCTCATTTTCCCAGTCCTTTCTTTTGCGCTTTACATTTCCTACTTTTGTTATATGGATTATATGAATTAATACCTCATTTTTCCAGTCTAATCTGTGAAACCGTTTTCATTCCTGTGGGATTTTTCACTGTTTTCATGAAATATAGGGGGATTTTTTAGAAAAAAAGACTGTTTTTTATAAATCAAGCCGTTTTATGCAACTTATCGTGAAATCGTTTTCACTTTTTATTCTTCTGCGTTTGCGGCAAATGTGATACAATACCGATAGACTTACTAGGCTATTAACTTTGATTTTCAGGAATTTTCAAAGATTTTCAGAAAGGAGCTGCTTATGTCTATTAAAAAAATTGCAGAAATAACCGGAACTTCCCCCGCAACCGTTTCGCGGGTTTTAAATAATCCTTCTTATAAATGTGCCGTACCGGGACTGCGCGATAAAATATGGAGGGCGGCAATGGATTTAAACTATACGCCCAATGAAGCGGCAAGAAATTTGAAAAAAGGTGCAAAACACAAAGACACCAGACATTTTTTGATTGAAATTCTGATTACGCGCGTGGACGGTATCCACTCCGACCCTTATTTTGAAGAACAGCTCCGCGCCGTGGAAACACAGATTCACCGGAATGCCTGCATTTTATCAAAGGTGTGGTATCAGCCCGTTTTTTCCGATGATTCCAAATGTGACAAGGCTTCGGTTGAACCACTCCTGCGCCAGATGTCTGTAGACAGCACCGAACCGGCAGACGGCTTAATCATTATCGGACGGTGTAATCCTCTGGTTATCCGCCTGCTGCAAAAATCCTATAAAAATATCGTGGCTATCAACCGCAATTCCGCAAACTACGCCATTGACGAGGTCATCTGTGACGGTAAAAAAATTGCCGCAATGGCAGTCAGCCATCTTGTAAGCCTTGGTCATGAAAAGATTGCCTATGTCGGTAAATGTCATCAGGAAGCGCGTTATCAGGGATACTGTGAGGTACTGCGCAAAAATGCGCTTGATTTTTACCCGGAATATGTGATTGAAACACATCAGACCGAAAAAGAAGGGTTTCAGACCATGCAGAAGTTTTTGAAATTAAAAGAACCGCCGACCGGCATTTACTGTGCCAATGACATTACCGCAATCGGCATGTTAAAATGCCTGAACCGGTACAGCAGCATTTTATACCGCCCTTCGATTATTTCCTGTGATGATATTGAAGAAGGACAGTTTATCAAGCCGATGCTTTCAACCGTCCAGCTTCCGAAAGAAAATATGGCGCGTTTCGCATTATTTGTCCTGCTCGACAGAATCCGCGGCGGACATAAAGAAGTGATTCGCATTGAACTGGAAGGAAAACTGCTGCTTAGAAGCAGCTGCTGCCGCGTGGAAGACGTCAGCCAGCCGGAGTATTATATATAATCCGCCCACCGTTCCTTCTCAATCCGCTCCCGCGTCACCAGACACTCCGGCTCCGGCGCAAGCACATGGCGCGTGACATCAAACACCTTTGCCGCATCACACAAAATGCAATCCGCACTGCCAAGCACCGTGTTTTTTGCCGCGCCACAGTCTGTAAATGCCTGCGTTAATTTCACAAAATCCTCTGAAATATGCGGCTGGTCGGGATTATAATGCTTTCTCATATAAACGTCCCTCTGCCCCTGCGGCCAAACCACCGTCAGCTTCACAGGCTTATCTGACAGGCGGTTTGGCACATTCAGCACTTCTTCCACGCTGTGAATATACGTATTTCGTTCATGTCCCACCCCGACAAGCAGAATTTTTCCGCCTGCGTCTTTTAACCTGTCGTAACAACCGCCCGGCGTACACGGTGTATTGTGGTATTCTTCTCCTGCAAGGTATTCTGCCGCATGTTTACCAAAGCCCGCCATGCTGTGGGTCGGGTGAAGGGAGCGCACAACACCTTCCCGCTTCATAAACAGATTGGTTAAAATGCCGACGCAGGACGGCTCTTTCTGGCTGTCAAAAACCGGGTGGCTTTCATTGACCGTTTTCCATGTATGCGTCGGAAGCAATAACAGACCTTCCTTAAAATACTCCATCCACGCATCCAGCACGGTTTCCGCACCGCCCTCTACATCGCCGATTGCTTTCATGGACGAATGAATCAGTATGGTTTCCGTTCCGTTAAGCCCCATTTGATAAAGCTGTTCTTTTAAATGCTTTTTTGTATACTGCATACATGTACCCTTTCCACTCTGAAAAAATCTCCAAATAACACCAGACACAGGCTGTATCTGCCGTGTAAAGTATCCCCTCTGTTTCTATTATTTCTACTATACCGTACTTCTCTTCACATTGCAAATGTCCTGTTCCAAATACCAACCTGCATGCAGTCCCGGCACATTTTCATATACCGGAAGTTTTCCGGGTCAGTTTTATCTAACCTCGTTATAACATACTGAGATCTGAAATGAAATTACAAAATTTAATGTTTTTTTATTGATTTTGCCAGTGAATTATGTATAATTATGGTAAGGCATGTGAAATTTTTCACTTATTGCATATGAATATTGTAAGTTCCGCGCTTTGCGGCTTCTTACATATTACAATTATGAAGGAAAGAGGTTAAATTCAAGATGGCAGGAATTGATTTAAGCAAGTATGGTATTACAGGTGCAACTGAAATCATTCATAACCCTTCTTACGAATTATTATTCGAAGAAGAAACATCTTCTAAAAACGAAGGTTATGAAATCGGTAAGGAAAGCGAACTTGGCGCAGTAAACGTTATGACAGGTATCTATACAGGTCGTTCTCCTAAGGATAAGTACATCGTTGTTGATGAAAATTCTAAGGATACTGTATGGTGGACATCTGACGAATACAAGAACGATAACCACCCAATGTCAGAAGATGTATGGGCTAAGGTTAAGGATATTGCAAAGAGCGAACTTTCTAACAAGAGACTTTTCGTAGTTGATGCATTCTGCGGTGCCAATAAGGATACAAGAATGGCTGTCCGTTTCATCGTTGAAGTAGCTTGGCAGGCACATTTCGTAACAAATATGTTCATCAAGCCTACAGCAGAAGAACTTGAAAACTTCGAGCCTGATTTCGTTGTATACAACGCTTCTAAGGCTAAAGTTTCTAATTATGCAGAATTAGGTTTAAATTCTGAAACTTGTGTAGCATTCAACATCACAAGCCACGAACAGGTTATCATCAATACATGGTACGGCGGAGAAATGAAGAAGGGTATGTTCTCTATGATGAACTACTACCTTCCATTAAAGGGTATGGCTTCAATGCACTGCTCAGCTAACACAGATATGAACGGTGAAAACACAGCAATCTTCTTCGGTCTTTCAGGTACAGGTAAGACTACACTTTCAACAGACCCTAAGAGACTTCTCATCGGTGATGACGAACACGGCTGGGATGACAACGGTGTATTCAACTTTGAAGGCGGCTGCTACGCTAAGGTTATCAACCTTGATAAGGAATCTGAACCGGATATCTACAACGCAATTAAGAGAAACGCTCTCCTTGAAAACGTTACTCTTGATGCAAACGGTAAGATTGACTTCGCTGATAAGAGCGTAACAGAAAACACCCGTGTTTCTTACCCAATCGACCACATTAAGAATATTGTACGTCCGATTTCTTCAGCTCCTGCTGCTAAGAACGTTATCTTCCTTTCAGCTGATGCTTTCGGTGTACTGCCTCCAGTATCTATCCTGACACCGGAACAGACACAGTACTACTTCCTTTCAGGATTTACAGCTAAGCTTGCAGGTACAGAACGTGGTATCACAGAACCTACCCCTACATTCTCAGCTTGCTTCGGACAGGCATTCCTTGAGTTACATCCTACAAAGTATGCTGCTGAACTTGTTAAGAAGATGGAAAAGAGCGGAGCTAAGGCTTACTTAGTTAATACAGGTTGGAACGGAACAGGTAAGAGAATCTCTATTAAGGATACTCGTGGTATCATCGACGCTATCCTTTCAGGTGCTATTAAGACAGCTCCTACAAAGCAGATTCCAATGTTCAACTTTGAAGTACCTACAGAACTTCCGGGCGTTGACTCAGGTATCCTTGATCCTAGAGATACATACGCTGATGCTTCTGAATGGGAAACAAAGGCTAAGGATTTAGCTGAAAGATTCAACAAGAACTTCGTTAAGTACACAGGCAACGAAGCTGGTAAGGCTTTAGTAGCTGCCGGTCCTCAGCTTTAATCTGAAACTTCAATTAAATACTATAGGTCTTTGCCTATGATTTACAGCGGCTGTTGCTTTTTAAAGGAACAGCCGCTGTATTTATCTGAATCTATAAATAAAAACACCGAATATCTCTTATTGTAGAGATACTCGGCATTTTGGTCTGACTTTTGTTGAATTTTCGTATTTTGCGGGTTTTTACCGGTCAATTTCCGCTGCGTGTGCAAGTGCCGCATCAATATTGGCACAGAAGTTTTCTTCTCCGACCAGTTCCACAAAGCCTGCTTTTTCCATCATCGCACGCGGCTGTTCCTGTACATGGGAAAGCACCAGCGTAATGCCCTTCTTTTTGCAGATTTCATGAATATTCGTTAATGAGCGCAATGCGGTTACGTCCATTGCCGGTACACCGCGCATACGGATAATAACTACCTTAATGCCCGGTTCTGCCGAAATTTCCAGAAATTTATCTGCGGCGGCAAAGAACATCGGTCCGATAATTTCGTAAACCAGTGTATGCTTTGGCACAACCTTTAAAGAAATCTTATCCGGGTCATTATTTTCATCAATCTCACTTCCAAGGTACTTCCAGCTCTTTACCGCTGTAACATCGGACATTCTCTTTAAGAATAAAAGCGCTGCCAGTACGATACCGACTTCGATTGCCACAACAAGGTCAAATACAACAGTCAGTACAAAGGTAACAAGTAGCACGGCAACATCACTCTTTGGGGATTTGCGCACTAATTTAACAAATTCTCTCCAGCCGCTCATGTTATATGCAACCATAAACAAAATGGCGGCAATCGCAGGCATTGGAATCCATGCGGCATACGGCATTAATACAACAAGTACTAAAAGCAGTGTCACGGAATGAACCATTCCCGCAACCGGTGTTCGTCCACCGTTTTTTACATTGGCTGCGGTTCTTGCAATCGCACCTGTCGCCGGGATACCGCCAAACAGCGCTGATACAATGTTTCCGGCGCCCTGCGCAACCAGTTCCATATTCGGCTTGTGGCGGCTGCCAATCATACCGTCGGATACGACACAGGATAACAGGGATTCAATTCCTGCAAGCACCGCAATTGTCAGTGCATCCGGGAATAAATCACGAATCATGCCAAGACTTATTTTCGGCATGGAAATGCCCGGTACTTTATTGGATATTGTATACAAATCGCCAATCGTCTTTACATTCATGTGAAGCAGCTTTACCATTAAAATTGCTACGATAACTACAATCAATGACGGTGGAATTTTTTCCGTGACCTTTGGAAACACAATCAGAATCGCAAGGGATACCAGTCCGACAATTAATGCCTGCACCTGAATTGTTCCGATACACGTAACACATTCTTTAACCTTGTCTATGGTTTCCACCGGTGAATATGTAAATGTCAGTCCCAAAAAGTCCTTGACCTGTCCGATAACAATCGTTACGGCAATACCAAAGGTAAAGCCCGATGTAATCGTATACGGAATGAAGCGGATTAAATTTCCGAACTTTAAAAGTCCCATTATAATAAGAAGGATTCCCGCCATAACGGTTGCCACAACAAGACCTTCCATCTGGTGTTCTGCGACAATTCCGGCTACAATCGTTGCAAATGCGGCGGTCGGTCCTGCAATCTGCACACGGCTTCCGCCCAGAAACGAAATGACAAATCCGGCAAAAATTGCCGTGTAAATACCCTGTTCCGGTCCAACACCGGAAGCAAGGGCTAACGCAATCGACAGCGGAAGCGCAATAATCGCCACAATAATACCGGCAATCACGTCTTTTACAAACTGCTCTTTTGAATATCCTTTCATGCAGTCAAACAACTTTGGTACAAACTGATTCATTTTTCTAACCTTTCTCTTTCTTTTCTTTGAAACACGCTGTTATACACCACATCCACGCGTGACAGCATTTCCTCTTACAGGCATGTCCAATTATAAATTTAATGTAAAAATTTTATAAACAAAAAACGTTTCTATTATAGCACACTTGCATAAATTTGCAAGCAAAAAAAGCAGGCCGGAATGTGCCGTCCCTCAAAGGATAAACCTTTTGGGAAACGGTCATTCCGACCCGCTTTATATGTCATACCTTATAAGTCCTGTCTTATATACTATGGCTTTATGTGTTTATAAACCAATACAAATGCACTGCGAGCTGTTTATGACTCAGATTCTACCGCATTATCATTTAAGAAATTCTGTACCTTCTGATACAGCACTTCGTAACCGACTTCTGAATTCATTTCATTGCCGTAGTTGTCTAAGATTTCCTGATAATTTGTGTATCCGTAGTAATCTGCAAGCTGTGCACCCATGTCGTTAATTTCATCGGCAGAAACCGTGATTTTTTCATTCGATGCAATCAGTGTCAGCACCATTTTTTCAAGAAGGTACTGCTGTGCATATTCTACTGCATAGTCATTAAAAGCGTCCTGTGATTCAAATCCGTATACCTGTGAAAGATATGAATCTAAATCAGAAATGCCGTAAGATGAACCATATGAGTTAAACTCTGACTCAACATTAGACTTTAATGTATTTACAAGGCTGTCTAATTCTTCCTGCGGATAACCGCTTGGTGTCAGATTTTCGCTGAGCTTGGAGTAAACTGCCTGATACTTGTCACTTGCAAATGTAGATTCTGCCTGTGATTTCAGGTAATCCTTTACATAGCTTCTTAATTCAGCAACTGTTGTTGCTTCTACGCCGAGTGTAGACGCATTTTCAGCAACCCATGCATCTGTCAAATCCGGCACGGTGCTTTTCTGGATAGACTTTACGGTTACAACGAAAATAACATCTTTTCCCGCAAGGTCAGAGCTTGAATAGTCTGAAGGGAACGTACATGGAATGTTGTATTCCTGACCGACTGTCAGACCGATAAGACCCTGGTCTAAATCGGTAATAAACTTGCCTGAACCAATGGTATAGCTGGCATCCGTTGCTGTACCGCCTGAGAACGCTTCTCCGTTTAACAGACCGCTGTAATCAAGCTTTACCGTATCGCCGGAAGCCGTCACGCCTTCTGTCACCGTTTCTTTTGTAGCTGTCTGTGATAATAACTTTGAAATGTAGCTTTCTACGTCATCATCAGATACCGTAAGAGATGAACGGTCTACAGATACTTCAACGCCCTTGTAATCCGGCAGTGTTACATACTGCTTGTAAACATCTGCATTGGAAGTAATTGTTCCTGCATATTCTTCTGCTGTAACCTCTTTATTCACTGTAGATGCCGCATTATCCTGTGATGTCTTCTTGCCTCCGCAGGCTGTCAGGGACACTGCTATAGATGCGGCAAGCATAACACCGAAAAATCTTTTTTTCATAAACCAAATTTCCTTTCGTTTCATCATTCCTATATTTTGATGTGCCACAATTTTACATGACTATATTGTTATAGCATAAATCATGATAAAAAAAAAGCCGTTTCACATTTTTTTCATGATTCCGGCGCAATTCTTCTTAATTTTTATAGATTTTATACGAAATATCCGCTATAATCATTTTGTTATGAAAATATTTTTTAGAAAATTGAAAACGGCTTTTTTTTCACCGCTGCTGATACTCTGCATGCTTTCGGCCTGCAGCTGCCAGACACGGCTCTCTGACCCGGTCACCGTCACCGGATATAAGCTCAATACTTATGTACAGATTTCTTCCTATATAAATGTATCCAGATCCGTTTTAAACGGCTGTCTGGATTTGTGCGATACGTATGAACAGCTCTGCTCCCGTACTTTGGAGAGCAGTACTCTTTATGCCGTGAACCACCGCCAGACCGATGAAATTCCGGCAGAGCTTGGTGAGCTGATTGCCACCGGCTTAGACTACTGCCGCATTTCCGGCGGTGCGTTTGATATCACTATCGGAAGTGTCTCACAGCTCTGGGATTTTACCGCAGAACAGCCGGCCGTTCCGGATGCTGCCGCCATTGCCAATGCATTGCAATATGTCGATTATACAAAAGTGGAACTTACACCGCTTGAAAACGGCAATTACCGCATTACCATGCCGGAGGGTACGGTATTGGATCTCGGTGCGATTGCAAAGGGCTATATTGCGGATAAGATCAAAGATTATCTGTTAGCACATGATATTACAAGTGCCATGATTAATCTGGGCGGCAATGTGCTGTGTGTCGGCGGAAAAAGTGACTCGAAGGATTTTACGGTCGGTGTAAAAAAGCCATTTACACAAAGCAATGAACTTTTGCTGACGTTAAATCTGCGGGACTGCTCTGTGGTGTCTTCCGGCACGTATGAACGGTATTTCTATGAAAATGATACCTTTTATCATCACATTTTAAATCCCGCAACCGGTTATCCTTACGACAACCGGCTGACAGATGTCACCATACTCTCTGCCGTTTCGCTGGACGGCGACTGTTTAAGCACCACGTGTTTTGCACTGGGGTTAGACGACGGTCTGGCACTCATTGAATCGCTGGACAATATCGAAGCCGTCTTTGTCACCACGGATGGAAGCATTTACTATTCCAGCGGCATGAGCCGGTATCTGAATGAGTGATACCGCAAATAAAAATTTGGAGGAAAAATCCTCTCCTCGCTTTAGGAGAAATGTGAGTAAACTCACATAGGATTTTCCTTCGGAAAACATGGAGGATTATATGATTCGTTCTTTTCTTGTTATTGTGTTCCTGATCCTGTTCTTTATCTTCAGCCTGATTGCGCTGCCGGTTGAATGGGTTATCGGAAAATTCAATCCCGATGTAAAGGCAGTTTCTTCCCTGCGGATTGTGCAGGGCGCTTTTCACATCATTTTATTTTTAGCCGGTGTGCATACAACTGTGACCGGACTGGAAAATATCCCGGACGATGAGCCGGTTTTATTTATCGGAAACCACCGCGGATTTTTTGATGTGATTATTTCTTACACGTATATGAAACGTCCGACCGGATTTGTTGCCAAAAAGGAAATGAAAAAGGCGCTGATTATCCGCCGCTGGATGGACAATTTATTCTGTCTGTTCTTAGACCGTGAAAATATGAAGGAAGGCTTAAAAACCATTTTAAAGGGAATTGACTACATTAAAGACGGCAAATCCATTGTTATTTTTCCGGAAGGCACACGCAATAAAGGCGAAGGTGTTCAGGATTTCCACGCCGGAAGCTTTAAATTTGCAGAAAAAACAGGCTGTAAGATTATTCCGATGGTACAGACCAATACCGACTGCATTTTTGAACGTCAGTTTCCGCGCTTAAAGGCAACACACACCACGCTCGCCTTCGGCAAACCGATTGATATTAATTCTTTCCCAAAGGAAGAACGCAAAAAAATTGCCGCCTATACGCATAATGTCATTGTAGAAATGTATGAAAAAGAATAACTTTTTTCTTTTCAAATACGGGCATATATGCTATACTTTTATAGATATTTTAATAATTTAGGAGGACGATACTATGCCAGTCTGGGGAATCGTTTTATTAGTAATTTTCGTCATTTTACTTGCCGTATTTATCGGTTTAATGATTTTTGGAAACAAGCTCCGTAAACAACAGGACGAACAGCAGGCGCAGATTGATGCGGCAAAGCAGGTGATGTCCATGTTAATCATTGATAAAAAGAAGATGAAGCTTAAAGATGCCAATCTTCCAAAGATGGTTTTAGAGCAGACACCAAAGTATCTGCGCGGCAGTAAGATGCCTATTGTAAAAGCTAAAATCGGACCGAGAATCATGACACTTATGGCAGACCCGAAGGTTTTTGACCAGCTTCCGGTTAAGGCCGAAGTCAAAGCTGAAGTCAGCGGTATTTACATTACAGGAATCAAATCTGTACGCGGCGGTAAAGTCGTTGCAGAACCGGCTCCGAAGAAAAAAGGACTTAAAAAATTTTTCAGTAAGAACAAATAATTGATTTACATAAGGGCTGTTGCAGAAAGTATTCCTATTTTTTGCACAGCCCTTTCATCTAATTGAGTGCCATGTATCCGATGATACATAAGAATGGAGGATTTATGCGTAATCTCACACTTTTAACAGATTTATATGAACTGACTATGATGCAGGGATATTTTAAAACCGGCAATAACCGGACGGTTATTTTCGATGCCTTTCACAGAAAAAATCCATGTGACGGCGCTTATGCGATTTCCTGCGGCTTAGAACAGGTCATTGACTACATTAAGAATCTTCATTTTACAGAAGATGATATTGCATACCTGCGTAGTCTGTCTATCTTTGATGAAGACTTTCTGGAATATTTAAGTAACTTCCACTTCACAGGTGATATTTATGCCATTCCGGAAGGTACGGTCATTTTCCCGCGTGAACCGATTGTCAAGGTCATCGCACCGATTATGGAAGCACAGCTTGTTGAAACGGCTATTTTAAATATTATCAACCACCAGAGTTTAATTGCCACAAAGGCCGCCCGTGTCTGCTACGCCGCAAATGGTGACGGTATTATGGAATTCGGTCTGCGCCGCGCACAGGGACCGGACGCCGGTATTTACGGTGCAAGAGCCGCTGTTATTGCAGGCTGTGTCGGTACGAGCAACGTCCTGACCGGTCAGATGTTTGGTGTGCCGGTAAAGGGAACACACGCCCACAGCTGGATTATGAGTTTTCCGGATGAATATACTGCATTTAAAACCTATGCCGATTTGTATCCGGATGCGTGTATCCTGCTTGTCGATACGTATGACACCCTGCGTTCCGGTGTACCGAATGCGATTCGCGTATTTAAGGAAATGCGTGAAAAAGGCATTGATTTAAAGGGCTACGGTATCCGTCTGGATTCCGGCGATTTAGCTTATCTGACAAAGAAAGCGCGTAAAATGTTAGACGATGCCGGATTTGAAGATGCCATTATTTCCGCATCCAGCGACTTAGATGAATATCTGATTGACTCTTTAAAGACACAGGGTGCGGCAATTACTTCATGGGGTGTCGGAACCAATCTGATTACTTCTAAGGACAACCCGGCATTCGGCGGTGTTTATAAGCTTGCCGCAGTGATGGGTGATGACGGCACATTTATTCCGAAAATCAAGCTGTCCGAAAATTCAGAGAAAATCACAAATCCGGGCAACAAGACGGTTTACCGTGTCTACGATGCCGACGGCATGATTAAGGCGGATTTAATCGCGCTGGCCGATGAAACGTATGATGAATCACAGCCTCTGCTTTTATTTGACCCTGTGGAAACGTGGAAAAAGACACTGATGGAGCCAGGCGAGTATTCTATGCGTGAGATTATGGTGAAAGTATTTGATAAGGGCGAGTGTGTTTACGATTCGCCAAATGTCATGGACATTCAGAAATACTGCAAACAGGAGCAGGCAACGCTTTGGGATGAATCCAAGCGACTGATTAATCCTCAGGTTGTTCATGTCGATTTATCACAGAAGCTTTATGATTTAAAGCAGGAACTCCTGCACAATTACGGACGGGAAAAGCTGTAGCAATACGGCTTCCCGCCCTTTTTTAATTTGCTTTTCTATTTTTCCAATGTATTTAACAGTTCATACAGAAGCGTATACAACTGTGCAGCTTTTTCCTGCGGAAGTGCCGCGCATGCCATCATTTTCTGCGGAATCAGCACCGCTTCGTCTTTTAAGTCTTCTCCCTTTGGCGTAATGGCGGCAATTAACACCCGCTCGTCTTCTTCGCTTCTGGTACGTGTCACATAGCCTTTCTGCTCTAATTTTTTTAAAAGCGGCGTGAGTGTTCCGGAATCTAAAAACAGTCATTTGCCCAGTTCCTTGACACTGATTTGCTTTTCCCCCCACAGCACCATCATGGCAATGTACTGTGTATAGGTTAAATCTATTTTTTCAAGAAATGGTGTATACCGCTTGATAATCTCTCTGGAGCAGGCATACAGCGGAAAACACAGCCCGCCGGACATTTCATGATTATCTGACGGACTGTGTTTTAACTCATTTTTTACTTTTGATTCTGCTCAAGCTGTTCCAGCTTTTCCGCCATTTCCCGTAACCGGTATCTGACTGCTTCCAGTTCTTCTTTTTGTGTGTCAATGGTTGCTTGCTGTGAATCAATCGTTTCCTGCTTTGCTTCCAATTCTTCCTTCTGCGTGTCAATCTTTTCCTTCTGAACATCAATCGTTTCCTGCATTTCATCTATCATGTACTGCACCGTATTTCTATCCAGTTGAATCAATTCCTTTGAAAACATTTCCATCACCTTTTCCACATTCTGGCACATGACATAGATTTCTTCGTACATCTCTTTAAACTCCGGGTACTGTCTGATTAATTCAATGATAATCTCCGGTTCATCTGTACTTAAAAATGTCAGCCACGCTTCTGTTTTATTCCAGCGCCTGTTTGCACTGTTCTTCCCGTTACTCTTAACATTATTGTGGTAGATTGTACGAAAAATGTCAAGCGGAATAAACACATATTTTTGCAGTAATTCAAGCTCTAATCCTGTATCTGACTGCTGTTTGAATTTGTGAATATAGTTTTGTGGATATTCGTGAAATTCTTTGATACTTGTTTCAAAGAATACGATCGTATAGACGGATTTTATATCCTTATAACTGAAGGCTTTTTTCTTTTCGCCTTTGACCCTTTTATACTGTCTGAGCAGTAAATCCGAGGAATAGCACGCACTCCGCTGTCCCAGAAAGCTGTATCCGATTTTCTGGACTTCGACATTTGCAAGACTGGTATCGGCAAGTTCCACTAAGATGTCCATAATCAACAGCGACTGTTCATCGGCTAGCCTTGTAGAATCTCCCGGAAGCACTCTTTTTATCGTAACACTCTGCCCCAATAAAAGGGATAGTAATTCGTTGAGCCGCTCCGGTGTGTTTTCGGGATTCATTATTTCTTTAAAGAAGGCATCATATAAAACTTTCACGCCTTTGACCCCTGTGCAGTAATCTAAAAATTCTTCCTGCTGTTCTTCATCCCATTCCCGATATTTTTCTAGTAGCTTGGGATTCTCATAGATTTCCTGTTTGATGTCCTCCCGCTCGCGAATCATCGGAAAGTATTGTTTTAATTTTGTTGTGCTTTTTGGCAATCGCATCGCCCCTCTCTTTCGCATTTTGTTCATCGTTCAACAACATTTACCAATGCTGCTACTGCCAGCACCGCTTCAATTACTTCTGCTACACTCTTTAATACTTTTCCTCCTGTAACTTAATATTTATACTTTTAGTAATATTATGAAATTGGCAATTTCAACCAATTCCCACGCCCATTATATATAAAAAAAAACTATAATAATAGTTTTCTATATATCTGCACCTCTGCCACAAATTTTTCCAAAAACACCATTTTCCAATCCGCTCTGTCTACAAACAAAAAACCACAGAAACGGCTGTGTTTAGCACGCACCGTTCCTGTGGTTTTGTCTTTTATATTTTCTTTTATTATCTGTTATCTACCAGTTAATCCTGCTTTTCGCCCTGAATTTCCAGCCAGTATGTATGCTCCAGCGGTCCACTGCCCTTTCCGAGGTTTAAGCCCGCCTGCAATGCACCTGTAATGTAACGTTTTGCATTTTCCACGCTCTCCTGCATGGTGTGTCCCATTGCCAGATTACATGCGATTGCCGAAGACAGCGTACAGCCTGTGCCATGGGTATTGTCATTTTCCACACGCTTTCCTTCAAACCAGAACGTCCCTTCCTTTGTATAAAGGCAGTCGTTGGCAGTATTGCGCTCATGTCCGCCTTTTACAAGCACCGCCGTATCCGTTCCGATTTTATCATAAATCGCCTTTGCCGCCGCTTCCATATCCTGTGCATTTTCAATTTTTCTGCCGCAAAGCACTTCCGCCTCCGGAATATTCGGTGTAATTACGCTCGCAAGCGGCATAAGCTGTGTCACAAGTGTTTCCTGTGCTTCCGGTGCAATCAGCCGGCTTCCGCTGGTAGACACCATAACCGGGTCTAATACGACTCTGCCCGGCCGGTATTGCTTTAAGGTGTCTGCTATTACCTGAATCAGCCCGCTGTTGGATACCATGCCGATTTTTACCGCATTGGGGAATATATCCGTAAAAATGCAGTCTAACTGGTTCTTTAAAAATTCCGGTGATACATCGTAAATGCCGTATACACCGGTCGTATTCTGTGCCGTCAGGGACGTAATGGCACTCATGCCGTAAAGCTTATGCGCCGCAATCGTCTTTAAATCTGCCTGAATCCCCGCGCCGCCGCTGCAGTCGCTCCCTGCTATCGTCAATACTGTCTTCATAACTCTCCTCTTTTCCGTAAATGCTCCCGAATCTATTTGCGGCGTCTACGGCACAAATAGCTGTATAAATCGAAATGAATGTGCAAAGCACATTCTCGCGCCGAGCGCGGTCGTTTGCGACAAACTACATC
>OKSP01000164.1_pt1 | contig 47636 bp, 34 predicted proteins | sample 2434041 | NCBI WGS metagenome assembly OKSP01 (sample SAMEA3879593, study PRJEB24766) | human gut metagenome | biome: human-associated habitat; feature: feces | place: USA | collected 1985/1987
GGAAATATAGATCCTACAAAATTGGATTATCTCATGCCATGGTCAGATAGCCTTCTGGATGAATGCCGGAAACCACGCCGCTCATAATAGGCGGCGTTGATTTTAACGACCTGCGTATGATTTGACGTTTACGATATTTTAGCATATGGCATTGCATTTTGCAGGAAGCGGTGCAGGGTGGTTGGAGAGAAATTGTAAAGTTACTGTTCAGACGCAAGCTTGACACCGCGCTGTCAAGCTACGCACCATAGTGTTTATTATTGTGTGATTACAGCCACTGCCTCGTAGAGGCATTTTAAATTGGCTGTAATTGTTTACGAATTAAGCATTTTAGATATCTCAGAGAAATCTATGAACAGATCATCATATATGTTTACTTTGACTACGGAATCAAATGAATACTGCACACTCAGCATTTCACCTTCAAAATAGTTGACAGTGATAATTTTACGACGTGGGTCCACAATCCAGTATTCTCTGACTCCGGCATTTCTATAGTAGTACAGTTTGCGGATATAGTCATCGGATGCATTTCCGGGAGATACGATTTCTATTATGAAATCAGGGGCACCGTTACAGCGCTTGCCATTCAGCTTGCTTTTATCACAGACTATCATCAGATCAGGCTGTACTATCGTTAGAGGTGTATCCTCCAGCTTTACATCAAATGGTGCATGAAATACCTTGCATGGACCATTTTGACCACGAATATATGTGTTTATGATAGTGGACAGTTCCATTGAGATAGTTTGGTGCTCCTGGGATGGGCTGGACATATTGTAGGCAATTCCATTGAACACTTCTATATGCTTATCTTCAGGAAGCTTTTCGTATTCTTCAAGGGTGATAGCTGCTATATCGGATTGTAAGGCGAGTGACATATTCATACATCCTTTCTTAAAGACGTTTCTTAGTTGCTTATTTATTTAATTATACAATAAATTGTGCAGACAATGCAATGATTAGATATTACACTATTTAATTCAATTTTAAAATAATGGTTTTGGAAAACCAAAAAAGTTGTTGACAAACTAAATAAGACTTGGTAATCTATAATCAAGAAATAGAGATGGTTATTCAAAACCAAGAAAGAGTGATTGCATTGTTAAACGAAATTAATGAAGTAAAAGGTAACTTTATTGACAATGAAACAGCTAATCAGCTTACACCGGAACTTAAAGCTGTTTGGGATGAAATATTTGTTTGCAAAAATGAAATTGAATTAATTTTAAGAAGCAAGACTTCGATGGCAGGAAAAGGATTTTTTGGAGTGTTTGGAGATGTTACAGTGGCTGCTTACCTTTTGGCAAAGTCATTTGATTGCAGCGCACACGCCACATATTCATTTGAAGAAGATGCAAGAATAGATGCTGACATTAAGAAAGTCGCAGAAGACTTTTATATTTCTGAAAACTGGAAGGAATTAATGGAACTTACAAAAGCTCATGAGCAGAAAATCTTCTATTTAGTTTCACTCTTAAGGGATTTATCTGATCCGATGATGACACCTGAAAGCTTAGGAAAATTGGCTGAAGAATTACTTGAGATAAAAGCCAATGATAAATTCGCAGATTTCTGCTGTGGAGCAGGAACTGTTGTGGCTGATTTTGTCAAAAATCATCCAACTGTAGAAGCATATGGATTCGATAAACTTGTATCTTCTATTGCAATAGCAAAGATTTACAACGATTTATCAGAAGGTAAGATTACTTTTGAAGCTAAGGACATCTTTGAACTGGAATTAGACGAAGATAATGGCAGACGCTTTGATAAGATTTTTGCAAATTATCCGTTTGGAATGAGGATTAAAGAATTAGGTCTTGGAAATCAGTATCTGGAGAAGTTGGAAAAGAGAATACCATCTGTTTCAAAAGTTACATCATCTGATTGGCTGTTCAATAGCTTAATGGTTGATATGCTTTCAGAGGACGGAAAAGCTGTAGGCATCATGACTAATGGAAGTACATGGAATCAGAGTGATTCAGCAATTAGAAGCTATTTCATAGAGAATGGTTTGATTGAATGTGTAATTGCTTTACCGGCTAGGTTATTTGCAGGAACAGCTATTGCAACTTCAATGATAGTTTTTAGCCGTAATAATAAAGGAGTGCGCTTGGTTGATGCTTCCGAACTCTTTGTAGAGGGAAGAAGGGTAAATGAACTGAGTTATGAAAACATTTCTCTTATTATTAATGCAACTAAGAACGACTCTGATATAAGCATGTATGTAAGTGTAGAGCAGCTTCGAGATAACGATTATGTGTTAAGTATGAATCGATATATTGTCCATGATGTAGCAGATGGAATGGCATTTGGCGATGTGATTAAAAGAATTACTCGTGGAGCCCAGCTTAATGCTAAGGCATTAGATGAAATTACTACTACTGTGCCTACAGACATGCAGTATTTGATGCTGGCTAACATCAAAAATGGACTTATTGATAAGGAATTACCTTATTTGAAGTCTATTGATAAGAAAAATGATAAGTATTGTTTATCAAATCACTGCCTTATTCTTTCTAAGAATGGATATCCTTACAAGATTGCTGTTGCAGAAGTAAAGGAAGGACAAAGGATATTAGGTAACGGAAATCTTTATATTATAGAGCTCGATGAAGAAAAGGCGGATCCTTATTATCTTGCAGCATTCTTTGTAAGTGAGCAAGGTACAGCGGCACTAAGGAGTATAACGGTTGGTGCAACGATTCCAAATATCGGAGTTGAGCAGTTGACGAAGCTTGTTATTCCGATTCCGCCACTTGAAAAACAGAAAGAGATTGCTGACAAATATAAGACTGTAAAAGCTGAAATTACAATGCTTCAGTTAAAGCTTGAAAAAGCAAAGAACAGAATGGCACATATCATTGAGGAAGGGGGCACAAATAATGCTTGAACTTAATGAATTATTGGAATTGGAAGAGGTTTAATTGGTGCCTAACACCATTAAACGCGAAACAGCAAATTTCTATGCTGGGATAATAGGTAAATTTACGCAATCGATGTCCTTGATGGAATAGAAAATAAAGAAGTTATTCTTGAAATCTTCGCCGTCGATGTTAGATATCAGGCATTTATTTTCTAGTTTGTCAAGGATGGCGGTGAAATTTTAAAAATCTAAAATCCCATACAAAAAATGGCAGATCCAAAATTATTATGTATTTGAATATTAAAGACAAATGATAAAGGGGCAAATTTATATGGAAGAAAAATATTTTGATGTTTATGCATTGTTTAAAATGCAATGTGCTAATGGAAATGTTTTAGAAGCATATTATCCATTTATGGCAAATATTATTTTAGAAAATAATATGGAAGAAATTAATGAAGATCTTATTAAAAAGGTATTTGAAGAGAGATACAAGATTAATATTTCTGTTTTGTTTATAAGACAAGTTTTAGGAGTTGGAATTGAAAATAAGAGTATTGTAAAGAAATATGGAAAATATATAGCTGACAATGCTGAGTTAAAGAAATATAAAATTGGCAAAAGTGATTTTAATAAGTCATGGAATACTTTAAAAAGTTTATTTCAGAAGTATTATTATTCTATCACACAAGAAAGTATAAGTGATGAAATTTTTGATAGATTGGTTTTTTCACTTATTGATACGCATAGTATTAAGTTTATTATAGATAGTGAATGGACAGGTGATGATAAAGTAGATGATTATGAATATTACTGGTATAGCTTTATTAAAGAGTTATCACAGAGTAATCAGAAAGTATTTGATTTTTTGGCATATTTGTCTGCTAGCAGTACATATAGAGAAGCATTATTTGTTTCACAGCCACAGGAAGTTAAATATGAAAATTTGAATATTTATCTTGACTCTCCAATGATATTTGCATTATTGGGAATGGATTCCGTGGAGCGATGTGAAGCTTATCAGGAATTATTAAATGAAATAAAGAAAAAAGGGTGTAATATTCAAATCCTAGATAATAATTTTGAAGAAGTTCAGGGAATAATTGAAAGAGCCAGCAATTGGGCTAGCAGTTCAGCTTATGATATTTCTAAGGCAAATAAGGTTGCAAAGTATTTTCATGATTCGGGTAAGTCCAGAGCCGATATGATTGAATATAGCGAAGGCCTTGAAGATCGATTAAATGAACTGGGAATTATTGTAAAGGAGACATCTTATGATACTCTTAGTAATTCATTCCAAGAGGATGAAGAAAAACTTTTTGAAATGGTAAGCAAAAAGTATTCAGAACATAATATGAGCTTTTCTCAGGAAAAAGAAGAAACTATAAGATGTGATGTTAAATCTATCATAATGATATATAGAGAGAGGAAAGGCAAAACCTTTACTAGGATAAATACATGTACGGATCTCATGCTTACGATAAATGCAGCACTAGCTAATGTTTGTAAAAACTATGAACAGACAAGGTGCAGTACAACCGGTCATATTCCAGCTTGTGTATCGGCAGATTTGTTTGGTTCTATATTGTGGTTGAATAGTCCACTTGAAAGTGTTGAATATCAGAAAAAGAAAATACTGGCGGATTGTTATTCTGCTTTACGACCTAATAAAGCATTATTGCGAAAATATGTCGAGTCAGTCGAAACGGCTTGGAAAACTGGCGAAATAGATGAGAAAAAGTATTTGTTTATGCGTTCGCATGCAGTCGTATCAGATGCATTGATGAATGTTACAAAAGGAGATTATGCTAAGTTTAATGATCATACATATATAGATGTATATGAAGAAATACAGGCAATAGCAAGGAAGGAACTCGCAGACGAAAAGAATGCACATGGTTTAACGCAATTGGAACTTAAAAGTGCTAATGAAAACCTTGAACAGAAATCAAATGATGTTGTAAGAATAACTAATCAGTTTAATGAGTATAAACTTCAACAGGAGAGAAAAAATCAAGAAAGATTTGATAAAAAATGTTTAAAATTTGGTACATGTGTTTCATGGTTTATTTGTATTATTCCGTATTTTTTTACAGTAGTAATAGCGGAATTTATTAAAGCAAAGTATACAAATAAATTAACTATTAAAAATCTTATTATAATTGCGGCAATTGCTGTAATAGCAATATTGGTTACTGTTTTAAGGTCACATTTGGTTAGGTTATTTACCATAATTGGACATAAAATATTGAAGGAGGATTAGGTAGTTCGAATATTGGTCCTGTAATCATAGACTATCATCAGATTGGGTTGGACGTATTGTAGGCTATTCCATTGAATAAATTGTGCATACAATGCAAGTATTTGAATTGTATTTTACATGGCAATCCGCTATACTAGTATTAAGTATAGCGGATTATTTTTTGGAGGCTTTTATGGCAAATACTTTGAAGTTACCTGTTGGAATTGAAAATTTTGAGGAAATTCGTAAACTGGGTTCTATGTATATTGACAAGACAAGGCTTATTGAGCAGCTCTTACAGGGATAGGGAAAGGTCACTCTTTTTACTCGCCCTCGCCGTTTTGGTAAGACTCTCAATATGAGCATGCTAAAAAGCTTTTTTGAGATAGGCACAGATTAAGGACAAGCGCTATGATGAGGCTCTGCGGTATGAGGGCCGGTGTGATATTTTAGCCTATGGCATTGCTTTTTGCAGGAAGCGGTGCAGGGTGGTTGGTGAGAAGCTGTAAATTATTTTTACTTTATATCAGAGGCTGGTATAGCGGATTATTTCGGAGGTATTTCTATGAGACTTAAAACAGGACAAAAGTGCGCATTCGGATTTGGCGCATTCGGAAAAGATATTGTGTATATGCTTATTTCATCGTATTTGCTCTACTACTACAATGTAGTGCTTGGGATGAGCAGTATGTTTATCGGTACGGTGATGATGGCGGCGAGGATTTTTGATGCATTCAATGACCCGGTGATGGGTATTATCGTAGCAAAGACGCGTACCGGGTGGGGCAGGTTTAGGCCTTGGATTTTTGCCGGCACGGTACTCAATGCCGTGACCATCTATGCTTTATATGCCACTCCTGAGTCTATGGGGGATTCAGCGCAGAGAGTGTGGCTTACAGTGTTTTACTTTGCATGGGGCATCACATATACGCTTATGGATATTCCGTTCTGGTCTATGATTCCCGCAATCACTGAGCCGGGCAGCGACAGGGAGCAGCTTACATCGCTTGCGAGGACATGCTCTGGCATTGGAGATGCTATCCCTACGGTGCTCACGATGACGGTGGTGCCTATTCTTGGTGCAGGAAGCTCTATGGCTGACTACAGGATTGGATTTAAGTGGTGGGCACTTATTATAGCGGTAGTATTTGTGATTTCTGAGCTTGTATGCGTGGCATGTGTGCCTGAAAGACCGGTTGCCTGTGATGAGAAGCCGGGAAAGATATCTGATATGTTTAAAGCCTTATTTAAGAACGACCAGGCTATGACTGTTGTGATATCAATCATTCTCGTGTATACATCACTCAATATCTGTGGTAACCTAGTGCTTTATTTCTTCCGGTTTGATGTGGGAAACGAGGGCGCATATTCCATATTTGCTGCAGTTGCTTTTGCAGCACAGGTGCTTGTCATGATGGTTATACCGCTGCTTCGCAAGAGATTCAGCAAAAGCCAGCTTTTTATATCAGGATTTATTATTCAGATAGCAGGCTTTGCGGTGATACTTATCATGGCATTTGCAAAGCTCTACACGCCGCAGAGCTGGTACATACTCTGCCTGCCGGGTATTTTGATTTATCTGGGCTATGGTATGCTCAATGTTATCATGACTATATTTCTTTCGGATTCTGTTGATTATGGTGAGGTGATGAATGGCACGAGAGAGGAGTCGGTCATTTTCTCAATGCAGACATTTACGGTAAAGCTCGCTTCCGGTGTAGCGGTATTTCTGGCTGGGCTGGTGGTTGACTGGATTCATCTGGATACCGCGGCTGCAGTACAGACACAGGATACACTTGATGCTCTTCGTATGTGGATGACGATTCCGTCTGTTATCCTGCTCATTGTGGGCATATTTGTATTTAAGGGATTTTATAAGTTGGATGATACAAGGATGGAAGAAATTAAATCTAAGCTTAATTAAAAATTGCTGTCTGATTGATAAAAGAAGGTCGAAAATAAAATGAAAAAACGAATAATTAATTATAGACTTAAGATTGACAATCTGCTTGCCAATCCTGATAAGATATCAAAAGAAGAGTGGAAGAAAATACTGCAGGAACACCTGACACAAATAGCCTTCTTCCAGCATGAGCGCCTTGTGCACCTCATAGTGACAGTAACCTTTGCCATACTCACCATGATGTCAATAATCGCATCCATCATGATAAGCAACCCAATGCTTCTTGTACTTACACTGTTATTCCTAGTGCTGTTGGTGCCATATATCATGCACTACTATACACTGGAAAATGAAGTGCAGAAGATGTATACCCAGTATGATGAGATTTTGAAGCATCTGTCCTAGCTAGCATATAAGCGAGTGCAACGAGCAACATATGCACATATAAAAGTAGAAAGTTATCAAAGACAGAACCCGGCGCAGCCGGGGCTTTTGCCCTTGACCGCATATACGAAGCTGCTTAGAGTCTGTAGAATTGCATACGAAAACCAACAACGCCCATGCATGGATGCATGGGCGAATTTTTTATTTCTTAAGCTTCTTCTGTGCCGTAGAAAGCATCAGCTTAATACGGTTCAGCTGGTTCACCTCAGAAGCACCCGGATCATAATCGATAGCCACGATATTGGCATCCGGATGATCATGTCTGATTCTCTTTATAACTCCCTTACCCACAATATGGTTCGGTAAGCAGGCAAATGGCTGCGCACAGATGATGTTTGTGACGCCCTCATTGATGAGCTCAAGCATCTCACCTGTCAAAAACCAGCCCTCACCGGTCTGATTACCGCAAGAAACGATAGGAGAAGCATACTCTGCGAGATCCTGCACGTGAGCGGTTGGTTCAAAATGCTTACTCTTAGCCAGCTCATCCCTAGCATCCTTTCTGAGCCACTCGAAGAAGGCGATAAGTCGGTTGTTCATAAACTTGGCTTTCTTAGAAGCACCAAGATAGTCAGCCTTGAAATTCGTGTTGTAGCAGCAGTAGAGTAAGAAATCAGTCAGATCAGGCACTACAGCCTCGGCTCCTTCAGCTTCGAGCAGGTCAACCACATAGTTGTTTGCTGCAGGCAGGAATTTGACGAGAATCTCACCGACCACGCCGACACGCGGCTTAACCTCATCTGTCATAGGCAGATTGTCGAAATCCCTTATGATTTCGCGGCACATCTTCTTGTATTTCTTGTGAGAGAGCATCTTTGTGTTGCCAACAAAGTCGATGACTCTCTTTTTCCACTTCTCATGGAGTGCATTGGCACTTCCAGGCTCTTTCTCATAAGGACGTACCCTGTAGAGACAGCGCATAAAGATATCGCCAAACTCAAGTGCATACAGTCCGTGCTGGATGAGGCTTGGAGTAAACTTAAAGCCCGGGTTTTTCTCGAGACCAACCATGTTGATTGAGATAACAGGCACATCAGGATATCCGGCCTTTTCGAGGGCTCTACGGATAAAACCGATGTAGTTTGTCGCACGGCATCCGCCACCTGTCTGTGAGATGAGGATGGCTGTGTGTGTCATATCATAGTTGCCTGATTTGACGGCTGCCATAATCTGTCCCACGACGATGAGTGAAGGGTAGCAGGCGTCGTTGTTTACGAACTTAAGTCCCACGTCCACACATTCCCTTGCAGGGATATCCGGTATGACCATATTGTAGCCGGCTGCCTTAAAGGCTGGCACGAGAAGGTCAAAGTGTATAGGTGACATCTGAGGGCAGATGATGGTGTAGTTGTCCTTTTTCATCTGCTCGGTGAATACAACACGCTCGTAGTTAGACGGTTTTAAGTCACGCTTTTCATGCTTGGTTTCCTTGACTCTTATGGCGGCAAGGAGCGAGCGGATACGGATTCTTGCTGCGCCCAGGTTGTTTACCTCATCGATCTTCAGGCAGGTGTATATCTTGCCTGAGCCTGTCAGTATATCGTTTACGCAGTCGGTTGTGACAGCATCGAGACCGCAGCCAAACGAGTTGAGCTGGATTAAGTCAAGGTCATCACGGGTCTTTACAAAGTTGGCTGCTGAGTACAGTCTGGTGTGGTACATCCACTGATCCATGACGATGAGAGGTCTCTCAAGCTCGCCCAGATGGGATACGGAGTCCTCTGTCAGCACACAGATGCCATAGCTTGTGATGAGCTCAGGGATACCGTGGTTGATTTCCGGGTCCACATGGTACGGACGGCCTGCGAGCACGATTCCGCGACGTCCGGTGTCCTCCATGTAGTCGAGCACTTCCTCGCCCTTTCGTTGTATCTCAAGCCTTGTCATGGCAAGCTCCTTCCAGCCTGCGGCAACTGCATCACGAATCTGTGACTCAGGCAGGTTGAAATCACCCTTTGAGAAGGTGGCAACAAGCTGCTGTGAGATAGTTTCCTCACTCTCAAATGACATAAACGGATTTATGAATTTAACCTCGCCTGAGGTAATCTCGTCCACGTTGTTTTTGATATTCTCAGAGTATGATGTGACAATAGGGCAGTTGTAGTGATTGTTTGCATCAGGAAACTCCTTGCGCTCATATGGCACTGCCGGGTAGAAAATAAAATCTACATTTTGCTTTATGAGCCAGCTTATATGACCATGTGTGAGCTTTGCAGGGTAGCACTCTGACTCACTTGGGATGGAGTCGATACCCATCTCATAAATCTTTCTGGTAGACTGTGGTGACAGCACTACAGAAAAGCCGAGACGTTTGAAAAATGTAGCCCAGAACGGATAGTTCTCGTACATATTCAAGGCTCTTGGGATGCCGACTGTACCGTGTGGAGCATCCTTTGGGTCAAGTGGCTCATAGTCAAATATACGCTTGTTCTTGTATTCAAAAAGATTTGGGATGTTATCCTTGTTCTTCTCCTTACCCAGACCCTTTTCACAGCGGTTTCCGGTGATGTACTGTCTGTTGTCGGAGAATTTGTTTATAGTTAAAAGACAGTGGTTTGTACAGCCCTGACAGCGTGCGAGCTTTGTGGTGTAGGTGAGCTCGTTTATCTGGTCGATTGTGAGCATTGTTGTCTTGTAATCAGCCTCATGGCGCTCGCGTGCGATGAGTGCGGCACCAAAGGCACCCATGATACCTGCGATATCAGGCCTTGTGGCATGTACACCTGCAATTTTTTCAAAGCTTCTAAGAACGGCATCATTGTAGAATGTACCTCCCTGGACTACAATATTTTCACCGAGGTCGCTTGCATCAGAAAGCTTGATAACCTTGAAAAGTGCATTCTTTATTACTGAGTAGGCAAGTCCTGCTGATATATCTGCGACAGATGCGCCCTCCTTCTGGGCCTGCTTTACCTTTGAGTTCATGAAAACCGTACATCTGGTTCCGAGGTCGATAGGGTTCTTTGCAAAAAGGGCTTCCTTTGCAAAATCCTGTACTGAGTAGTTTAAGGACTTTGCGAAGGTCTCAATAAATGAGCCGCAGCCTGAAGAGCAGGCCTCGTTGAGCTGTACTGAGTCGACTGTCTGGTTCTTTATCTTGATGCACTTCATGTCCTGTCCACCGATATCGAGGATACAGTCTACCTTTGGGTCGAAGAATGCTGCTGCGTAGTAGTGGGCTACAGTCTCAACTTCGCCGTCGTCCAATTTTAAAGCTGCCTTTAATAAAGCCTCTCCGTAGCCTGTAGAGCAGGAGTGTACGATGTGTGCATCCTCAGGAAGCTTTGCGTAAATCTCCTGGATAGAACGGATGGCTGTAGCGAGAGGGCTTCCGTTGTTGTTGCTGTAGAATGAGTATAAAAGGTCTCCGTCCTCGCTTACGAGAGCGATTTTGGTGGTGGTTGAGCCTGCATCTATTCCGAGATAGCAGTTGCCCTTGTATGTAGAAAGGTCACCGGTCTTTACGTGGTTGTTGCCGTGACGCGCTGTAAATTCATCGTAATCAGCCTGATCCTTAAAAAGAGGCTCCATACGTGCCACCTCAAATTCCATCTTTATGCCGTTTGAGAGGCGGTCGATTAAGGATGAGAGTGTGGTGACAGAGTTGTCTTTATAGTTTAATGCAGAGCCTATTGCTGCAAACAGATGAGAGTTCTCAGGAACGATAGTGTGCTCGTCATCGAGATTTAAGGTTCTGATAAATGCTGATTTAAGTTCTGACAAAAAGTGCAGAGGACCGCCAAGAAAAGCAACATGTCCCTTGATTGGCTTACCGCAGGCGAGACCGCTGATGGTCTGGTTTACCACGGCCTGAAAGATTGAAGCGGATAAATCCTCGCGTGTGGCTCCCTCATTGATGAGAGGCTGGATATCTGTTTTGGCAAATACTCCACAGCGGGCTGCGATAGGGTAGATGGCCTTGTAGCTTTTTGCGTATTCATTTAGTCCTGTAGCGTCTGTCTGGATGAGAGAAGCCATCTGGTCGATAAATGAGCCTGTACCGCCGGCACATATGCCGTTCATACGCTGCTCCACGTTACCACCCTCGAAGTATATGATTTTGGCATCCTCGCCACCTAGCTCTATTGCCACATCGGTCTGTGGAGCATAGTGTGTGAGTGCGGTAGATACAGCTATAACCTCCTGTACGAATGGCACCTCAAGGTGCTTTGCAAGAGTGAGTCCGCCGGAGCCTGTTATCATAGGACAAACTGAAAGGTCACCTGTCTTGTCGTAGGCCTTTCTGATAAGGGACTCAAGTGTCTCCTGGATATTTGCAAAATGACGCTCATAATCGGAAAAGAGGATATTGTCATCGGCATCAAGAAGTGCAATCTTGACGGTTGTTGAGCCGATATCAATGCCCAACTTATGTAAGCTGTTATTTTCCATAGTGGTTCCTCCATAATGTATTACTTATATGTTTTTATATATCTTTCTTCTTATTAAAATATATAATTGTTCTATTATCAAAACAGAGATTATTATACGACAGATATCGACAAATTACAATGACTATAATTATAAAGAATTTGTGAATAATTCGCAGTCTCGTTGACAAAGTATGATTTAACTATCATAATAAATTTTGTAATAAACGCTGCCCTTTGCACTATAGTGTAAAAGGCAGCAATAATATGACAGGAGGATGCAGATACGTGGTTTTATTGCATCGTGATGTAACCACTGCTTGTCACATAATGGTGTGAGCAGCAGTGAAATGAACCATGTCTGCTAAAATGTATGAACTGGCTTAACAAACTAGAACAAAAATATGGAAGTAAAGCGATTCCGAATATCACTAGAATATTTATCGCTGCGAATCTGATAGGCAGTGTGCTGCTTTTGACAAAGGGAGATGTTGTCCTTTATTATCTGCAGTTTTCAGCTTCTGCTATTTTGCACGGACAGGTATGGCGTCTTATAAGCTGGATTTTTGTGCCGAGCGGCAGCATATCATTTTTACAGCTTTTATTTATATTCTGTCTGTGGACGCTTGGAGACAGCATGGAGTCATATCTTGGCTCTTTTAGGATGAATGTGTACTTTTTCGGAGGCTTTTTGCTGTATGATATAGTAGGAATGCTTGCATTTGCAGTGACACATGTATCCATCAATCTGACTATGTACTATATACTTATAGCTATGTATCTGATGCTTGGTCTTTTGATGCCGGAGGCAGAGGTGAGGCTTTACTTTGTGCTTCCTATAAAGATGAAGTGGATGGTGCTTGTTTACTTCGTGATGTTTGCATATGATGTGTATACCTATATGAGCTTTGGATGGCAGATTGGATTGGCATACGGCTCAGAAATCGTACTTGCACTTATAAATCTGTTGGTATTCATTTATGGCTGCAAGCACAGGCTCTCATTCAGACAGAATATGCACCAGAAGAGGAGAAAGGCACAGTTTAAGGCTCAGTTTTCCGAACCTCGCCCGGGAAGTGGCATCTCACGTCACAAGTGCTATATATGCGGCAGAACGGAATTGTCAAATCCTGAATTAACATTCAGATACTGCTCGAAGTGCACCGGCAACAAGGAATACTGTCAGGATCATCTGTTTACACATACGCACGTATAATATACATGTACTACTTTTTCTAATTCATTGACAAAGTAAACTGATGAATTTATAATGGACACAGTATTATTTTCGGAGGATCATTTATGGAGAACGAGGCAACAGTTTCGAAAAATTTTATTGAACAGATTATTGAGAAGGACTTGGCAGAGGGTCATTGCAAGACAGTAAAGACCAGATTCCCACCGGAGCCAAACGGTTATTTACATATCGGCCATGCAAAGTCTATTCTTTTAAACTATGGACTGGCAAAGAAGTATGACGGACAGTTCAATCTCAGGTTTGATGATACAAACCCTACCAAGGAGCGTCTGGAGTTTGTAGAGTCTATCGAGGCCGATGTTAAGTGGCTTGGTGCTGACTGGGCTGACAGGAAGTTTTTTGCATCCAATTATTTCGACAAGATGTATGAGTGTGCAGTAGGACTGATAAAGAAGGGAAAGGCATATGTATCTGATCTGACACCTGATGAGATAAGAGAGTATAGAGGTACACTCACAGAGGCCGGCAAGGAGGATCCATACTCAAAGAGAAGTGTTGAGGAAAACCTAGACCTTTTTGAACGAATGAAAAACGGTGAGTTTGAGGATGGCACAAAGGTACTTCGTGCGAGAATTGACATGAGCTCTTCAAACATCAATATGAGAGATCCGATTCTTTACCGTGTGGCTCATATGACACATCACAATACAGGTGATAAATGGTGTGTATATCCTATGTATGATTTTGCTCATCCTATAGAGGATGCTATTGAGGGCATCACACATTCTATATGTACTCTTGAGTTTGAAGACCACAGACCGCTGTATGACTGGGTGGTTATTGAATGTGGATTTAAGAATTCTCCTGAGGAGTCGCCAAAGCAGATTGAGTTTGCAAAGCTCTATCTGACTAATGTTGTAACAGGAAAGAGATATATCAAGCGTCTTGTGGAGGACGGCATCGTTGATGGCTGGGATGACCCAAGGCTTGTTTCTATAGCAGCGCTCAGACGCAGGGGCTTCACACCGGAGTCTATCCAGAATTTTGTTGATCTGTGTGGTATATCAAAGGCTAACAGCTCTGTTGACTACGCTATGCTTGAGTACTGTATCCGAGAGGATTTAAAGGCTAAGCGCCCTCGTATGATGGCTGTGCTTGATCCGGTCAAGGTGATTATCGACAATTACCCTGAAGGACAGGTTGAGTATCTTGAAGTGGACAATAACGTGGAGAATCCTGAGCTTGGAAAGAGAAAGGTTCCTTTCACCAGAGAGCTTTATGTGGAGAGAGATGACTTCATGGAGGAGCCACCGAAGAAGTATTTCCGTATGTTCCCTGGCAATGAGGTGCGTTTCATGAACGCTTATTTTGTGAAGTGCAATAGCTGCATAAAGGATGAAAACGGCAATGTTACAGAGATTCACTGTACATATGACCCGGCATCAAAGGGTGGCAACAGTCCTGATGGCAGAAAGGTCAAGGGAACTATCCACTGGGTTTCAGCCGAGTATGGAAAGCAGGTAACTGTACGTCTTTACGAGAATATCGTAAATGAGGAACTTGGAGTGTACAATGAGGACGGAAGCTTAAATCTTAATCCAAATTCACTCACAGTGCTTGATAACTGTGTAGTGGAGCCGGAGCTTATGAATGCCAAGGCTTATGACAGCTTCCAGTTTGTCAGAAATGGTTTCTTCTGCGCGGATTGCAAGGACTCAAAGGATGGACAGCCTGTATTTAACAGAATCGTCTCATTAAAGAGCTCATTCAAGCTTCCGACAGCTAAATAGTTTTTGACTAAAAATAAACAGAAGAGAAGAATAGAGGTAAAATATGGATTTAAAGTCAGGTATTGACAAATTCGGTTTAAATCCTGAAGACATAAATGATCTGTATGATGAGGATACAGCAGCTGCCACCGGGGATGCTCCGGTGGCAGCTGCTGTTCAGACAGAGGATGAAACGGATTTTGTTTTTGCAAAGAATATAACATGTCCGGTGTGTGATCAGAGTTTTCAAACACTGACGGTACGGACATCAAAGATCAGGTTTGCTGGCTCTGATGATGATTTCAGACCGGTTTACAAGGGAATTGATACAATAAAGTATGGTGTCACATCGTGTCCGCATTGTGGTTATAGTGCGATGAATGGCGACTTTGTACATGTATCGAGTACACAGATAAGGCTGCTTAAGGAGCAGGTTGCTGCCAAATTTAAGCCCGGCAGCAAGTCGGTGCCTTTGTTATATTCGTATGATGAGGCAATAGACAGATTTAAGCTGGCACTTTTTTCAGCGATTGTCAAAAGGGCTATGTATAGTGAAAAGGCATATATTTGTCTTAAGCTATCCTGGCTTTATCGCGGTTTAATCGAACAGCTTACGGCTGATGGTATCTCAACGGAAAGTGAAGAGCTTGTAAGTGCACAAAAGGCAGAAAAATATTATTATAAGCAGGCTCTTGATGGAATGACAAGAGCGGTTGCGACTGAGCATTTCCCTATATGTGGTATGAATCAGGATACGGTTGATTTGCTTTTGGCTCAGATGAATTATAAGCTTGACCATTGGGATGTGGCTTCAAAGCTCATTGCAAGGGTGCTTATATCAAAAAGTGCTTCTAGACACATTAAGGATAAGGCACTTGATTTGAAGAATGAAATTATTAAAAAAATAAGAGATGTGAAATAATTGCTGTTATTTCACATCTCTTTTTCTTTTATTTGTTGTAACAATTAATTATTTTTCTTGTTCTCAAGCTCAAGAAGCTTCATTGCACGAACCTTGAGTGGCAGACCAAACAGTGTGATGAAGCCGTCTGCATCATGGTGATCATATAAATCTCCTGTAGTAAAGCTTGCAAGAGACTCACTGTAGAGTGAATATGGTGAAGTAGTGCCGGCCTTGATGATATTGCCTTTATATAATTTGAATTTAACTTCTCCGGTTACATATTCCTGTGTTGACTCTACGAAAGCCTGGATTGCTTCACGAAGTGGTGTGAACCATTTTCCTTCGTATACTACCTGAGCGAGCTTGTTGCCCATTTCTTTTTTGACCTCCATTGTGGCACGGTCAAGGCAGAGCTCCTCGAGCTGGTCATGTGCCTCCATGAGGATTGTTCCACCGGGAGTCTCATATACACCACGTGATTTCATACCTACTACACGGTTCTCAACGATATCGATGATGCCGATGCCGTGCTTGCCACCGAGACGGTTGAGCTCTCTGATGATGTCTGCTACCTTCATTTTTTTGCCGTTGACAGATGTAGGAACACCCTTCTCAAATGTCATTGTAACATACTCACCCTCGTCAGGAGCATGCTCAGGTGTGACGCTTAATACGAGCAGATGGTCATAGTTTGGCTCCTGTGAAGGATCCTCAAGCTCAAGTCCCTCGTGGCTGATGTGCCAGAGGTTACGGTCACGGCTGTAGCTTGAATCTGTGCCGAACGGAAGGTCGATTCCGTGTGCCTTACAGTACTCGATCTCAGCCTCACGTGAATCCATTTTCCAGTTGTCCTGACGCCATGGAGCGATTACCTTGATATCAGGAGCGAGCGCCTTGATACCGAGCTCGAAACGGATCTGGTCGTTTCCTTTACCAGTTGCACCGTGGCAGATGGCTACAGCGCCTTCTTTTCTTGCAATCTCTACAAGCTTCTTTGCGATGCCCGGTCTTGCCATTGCTGTTCCAAGGAGGTATTTGTGCTCATAAACTGCGCCGGCCTGTACACAAGGTACGATGTAGTCCTCACTGAACTCATCACAGATATCCTCTATGTAAAGCTTTGAAGCTCCGGATAATTTAGCTCTCTCATCGAGTCCGTCAAGCTCCTCTCCCTGTCCGCAGTTGATGCAGCAGCAGATTACGTCATAGTCATAAGTCTCTTTAAGCCATGGAATGATAGCAGTAGTATCAAGTCCGCCTGAATAAGCTAATACAACTTTGTCTTTCATAAGTGCGTGTCCTCTTTTCGTTTATTCTTTATGATGGTAACCATTAACTGCTTTTGTGTCTAAAAGCCTTGAATAATTACTTTAGAATAAATATATACCAGTTCTTTACATATTGCAAGTGAAAAAATATACATTATTCATGTATAATTATACATAATTTTGTATAATTTTTCTCTTTACGGATTGAAATTACTGTACTATATTATTATGTATGATGCGTCAGACCCATTTTATATGGTTATGCAGAAATACAATATGAAAAGAGGAAATACTATGATAAAGGCTGGTATTATTGGAGCCACCGGATATGCCGGAGCAGAGCTCGTGAGAATTTTGATGAATCATAAAGAGGTAGAGATTGCATGGTATGGCTCACGAAGCTATGTGGATGAGAATTATGCCGATATCTATGGAAATATGTTTCAGATAGTTGATGCAAAGTGCATGGATGACAATATGGAGGAGCTTGCAGAGTCTGTTGATGTGATTTTCACTGCGACCCCACAGGGCTTTTTGGCAGGCGTGCTCACTGAGGATATATTAAGTAAGGTAAAGATTGTCGATCTGTCAGCGGACTTCCGTATCAAGGATGTAGCCACATATGAGAAATGGTACAAGATTGAGCACAAGTCGCCGCAGTTTATTGATGAGGCTGTATATGGTCTGTGTGAGATAAACAGGGACAAGGTCACAAAGGAGACAAGGCTTGTTGCAAATCCGGGCTGCTATACCACATGCTCCATCCTTACAGCTTATCCGCTTGTTAAGGAGGGACTTATTGATACAGATACACTTATCGTCGATGCAAAGTCAGGCACATCTGGCGCAGGACGTGGTGCAAAGACACCTAATCTGTTTTGTGAAGTAAATGAGAGCATGAAGGCATATGGCGTTGCTTCACACAGACATACCCCTGAGATAGAGGAACAGCTTGGATATGCGGCAGGAAAAGAAATCCTTATCAACTTTACTCCACATCTTGTTCCGATGAACAGAGGAATCCTCGCTACAGAGTATGCGACACTTAAGAAAAAGCCTGACGGAACACTTCCTACATATGATGAGATTAAGGCAGTTTACGATAAGTATTATGCAAATGAGAAGTTTGTCAGAGTGCTCAAAAAAGGTGTCTGCCCTGAGACAAAGTGGGTTGAGGGCAGCAACTATGTGGATGTAAACTTTGTGATTGATGAGAGGACCGGCAGAATTATTATGATGGGTGCTCTTGACAATCTGGTAAAGGGTGCTGCAGGACAGGCGGTTCAGAATATGAATCTGTTATTTGGCTTCGATGAGGCAGAGGGACTTAATATGGTTCCTATGTTCCCGTAATAATTAATAATAGGAAAATAATTATCAGAAAGATGCATTATAATGCTGATAGTTATATAAAAATATAAGGATGATTTAATAAAATGAGTAATGAGAATAAATATGAAATAAGGGTTATGACGATAGATGACTATGACGAGGTGTACAGCCTCTGGCAGACCATTCACGGCTTTGGAATCCGTTCTATTGACGACTCAAGAGAGGGAGTCCTTAGATTTCTTAAGAGAAATCCGACTACGAGTGTTGTAGCGGTAGAAGATGGAAAGATAGTTGGAGCCATACTCTGCGGTCACGATGGCAGAAGAGGCTGCCTGTATCATGTATGCGTGGATGAGCATTACAGAAAGTGCGGCATCGGAAAGAGTATGGTGGTTGCCTGCATGAGAGCACTTCAGGCAGAGCATATCAACAAGGTGTCAATCATAGCCTTCAAGGTGAATGAGCTTGGAAACCACTTCTGGAAGGAAGAGGGATGGACATTCAGAGAAGACTTAAATTACTATGATTTCACACTTAACGAAGAAAATATAACAAGATTTAACAAATAAGGAGCAGTACAATGGCAGATAAGAACATGGAACAGGTAATGGAAAAGGCACAGGTGCTCATAGAGGCACTTCCGTATATACAGAGATTTAACAGAAAGATTATCGTTGTAAAGTACGGCGGATCTGCAATGGTTGACGAACAGCTTAAAAAGCAGGTGATCCAGGATGTCACACTTCTCAAGCTGGTTGGCTTCAAGCCTATCATCGTACACGGTGGAGGCAAGGAGATCAGCAAATGGGTAGGAAAGGTCGGCATGGAGCCTGTATTTGTAAACGGACTCAGAAAGACTGATGCCGATACAATGGAGATTGCCGAGATGGTACTGAATAAGGTAAACAAATCTCTCGTTACACTTGTTGAGGAGCTTGGTGTGCAGGCTGTCGGAGTGAGCGGCAAGGACGGTGGCCTCTTAAAGGTAAAGAAAAAGTATTCAAACGGAGAGGATATAGGCTTTGTAGGAGAAATCACTGATGTCAATCCAAAGATACTTTATGACCTGTTAGAGAAGGACTTCCTTCCAATCGTGTGTCCAATCGGTCTTGATGACGAATACAATACATACAATATCAATGCAGATGATGCAGCATGTGCTATCGCCAGAGCAGTTTCAGCAGAAAAGCTTGCATTCCTCACAGATATCGAGGGTGTATACAAGGACCCTTCAGATAAGAATACACTTATTTCAGAGCTCACAGTCTCAGATGCAAAGAAGCTTATAGGCGATGGCTTTATCGGCGGAGGCATGCTTCCTAAGCTCAACAACTGCATAGATGCCATTGATAACGGAGTTTCAAGAGTACATATTCTTGATGGACGTATCGCGCACTGCTTACTGCTTGAGATATTCACAAACAGAGGAATCGGAACAGCTATTCTTGGAGATTCGGAGGAGAAATTTAACAATGAGCAATAATATGGATAAACAGTCATACATTGATGAGGCAGAAAAGGAGCTTCTTCACACCTACAACAGATTTTCACTTGTACTTGATCACGGCGAGGGAGTACATCTGTATGATACAGATGGCAATGCATATCTGGACTTCGCTGCAGGAATAGCCGTATGTGCACTTGGTTACAGCAATGAGCACCACAAGGAGGCATTAAAGGCACAGGTTGATAAGCTTTTACATACATCAAACCTTTACTACAATGCGCCTGTCATCGAGGCGGCAGACAAGGTACTTAAGGCAAGCAAAATGGACCGTATTTTCTTTACCAACAGTGGTACAGAGGCTATTGAGGGAGCTATCAAGGCTGCAAAGAAATATGCCTTTACAAGAGACGGCCATGCAGGTCATGAGATAATTGCCATGAACCATTCCTTCCACGGAAGAAGCATCGGAGCGCTTTCTGTTACAGGCAATGCACATTATCAGGAGCCGTTTGAGCCTCTTATGCCGGGAGTTAAGTTTGCGGATTTCAATGATTTAGAGAGTGTTAAGGCTCAGGTGACAGACAAAACCTGCGCCATTATTATGGAAACTATTCAGGGTGAGGGCGGTATTTACCCGGCAAAGAAGGAGTTTATCGAGGGAGTGAGAGCTCTCTGTGATGAAAAGGATATTCTTCTTATCCTTGACGAGATACAGTGCGGCATGGGCAGAAGTGGCGAGATGTTCGCATGGCAGAACTATGATGTAAAGCCTGATATCATGACCTGTGCGAAGGCACTCGGCTGTGGCGTGCCGGTTGGTGCTTTTCTCATGACACAGAGGGTGGCAGATAAATCCCTTGCACCTGGCGACCATGGCACCACATACGGCGGCAATCCGTTCGTAGGAGCCGCAGTAAGTGCAGTGTTTGATGAGTTTAAGCGTCTTGATATAGTAAGCCATGTAAAGGAGGTTGCACCTTACCTGGAGAAGAGGCTTGATGAGCTTGTTGCAAAATTCGACTGTCTCACAGCCAGAAGGGGTATGGGACTCATGCAGGGCGTGGAGTGCAGCCTTCCTGTAGGAAAGGTCTCAGCAGAGGCTTTAAATCAAGGCCTTATAGTCATTACGGCAGGCAGCAATGTGCTTAGATTTGTGCCTCCTCTTGTTATCGAAAAGAGTGATGTTGACGAAATGATAGAAAAACTTGAAACAACACTTGTAATACTGTCAAAAAGTCTGTAAAATAAAGAGGACATCGATTTCTCCTTTGAGATTATGATATTAATCAAAGGAGACCATATGAAAAAAATAATATTATTAAGTGCGTTTATTTTAACAATAGCGTTTGGCCTTTGCGGCTGTAAAAAGGATGATGCCACAGTTCATTTTGCTTCTGAAACGGAGCAGACTGCTGTGGTTTCAAGTGATGTAAACAGACATACTGCTGATTCCAAGGAGAAGAAAGCTTCATCCGATGGAGAACAGGAGCAGAAGGCAAAAGACACAGCAGATGACACTGATGAATCTACTGAGTGGTGCGTCTATATCTGTGGTCAGGTTGCCAATCCCGGTGTATACAGAGTAAAGCCGGGCGCGAGAGTTTGTGAGCTCGTTGATATGGCTGGAGGCATGCTGGATACAGCTGACAAAAGCTTTTGGAATCTGGCATCAGAGCTGTATGATGGGCAGATGCTGTATTTCCCGACTGTAGAGGAGCTTAAGTCAGATCACATACCTGAGGGCACATATACCACCGGCATAGATGGCTCGCTGATGAAGGGCGGCGCTGAGGAGCATATAGGCGTAAAGGATGGCAAGCTCAATATCAATACCGCAACTGTCGAGCAGCTAATGGCTCTTTCCGGAATTGGTGAGAGCAAGGCAAAGAGTATTGTTGAAGATCGCGCCAAAAATGGATTGTTTTCTTCGATTGAGGATATCACGAGGGTGTCCGGCATCGGTGAAGCGATGTTTAATAAAATAAAAGATGATATAACAGTAAATTAGGAGTGTATAAATGGCGAAAAAAGTGCTGGTCGTTGACGACGAAAAGTTAATTGTAAAAGGAATACGTTTCAGTCTGCTGCAGGATGGCATGGAGGTAGACTGCGCATATGACGGTGAGGAGGCCTTTAATATGGCGAAGGCCAATTCATATGATATGATTCTTTTAGATGTCATGCTTCCAAAGATGGATGGCTTTGAGGTGTGTCAGGCAATAAGGGAGTTTTCTGATGTCCCGATTGTCATGCTCACTGCAAAGGGCGATGACATGGACAAAATTTTAGGACTTGAGTACGGCGCTGATGACTATATCACAAAGCCATTTAATATTCTTGAGGTAAAGGCCAGAATCAAGGCGATCATGCGGCGTACTTCACCGGAACGCGCACCACAGGTACAGTCATCTGTAATTGAAAAGGGTGATATCAAGCTCGACTGTGACAGCAGACGTCTGTTCATAAATGATAATGAAATCAATTTGACTGCAAGAGAGTTTGAACTGCTCGAGATTCTGATCAAAAATGAAAATAAAGTGTACAGTAGGGAGAGCCTTTTAAAGATTGTATGGGGCGAGGATTACCCGGGTGACGTGCGTACGGTTGATGTGCATGTCAGACGTCTTCGTGAAAAGATTGAGGCAAATCCAAGCGAGCCGAAGTACGTTCATACCAAGTGGGGTGTGGGATATTACTACAACCAGAAGTAATACTTTCAGAAAGGTTCTAAAATGTTTAAGAGTAAAGTACATTTTGCATTTTATAAGAGTCTGAAATCCAGGCTGATTTTCATGATTTTTGTTCTCGTTCTGGTACCGGAGGTGGTGCTGTGCTTCGGCATACTTAACACCTACGAGTCCAGAGCGGTTTCAATCCGCGAAAGTGAAGTGCTTAGTCAGGCAAAGATTCTCGCAAACAAGATATCCACAAGTAAATACTTTGATAAGGATGGCAGTGACTTGAGCAATATTGATGCTCAGATTGACACTCTTACTACTATATATGAGGGCCGTGTGCTCATAGTTGACAAGCATTTTAAGATTATTAAGGATACGTACAATTTAGATGATGGCAATACTATTGTCTCAGAGGAGGTTATCAAGACCTTCTCTGCTTCAGAGATTACAAACTACGATTCTAAAAACCACTATATCGAGCTTTCTGTTCCGATAAGCAATCCAAACGACAAGGATTCAAAGATAGAGGGAGCACTTGTTGTAAGTGTGTCGACGGACAATATATCGCTAAATATGTCGTATCTGACACAGATTGCTGTGACGGTTGCCATTATCGCAGGTGCGGTGGTGCTCTTTTTTGGTGTGCTTGTGCTTTTGCACCTTTTTGTTCCGGTTAAGAAGCTTTCTGACGAGATATCAGACATTAAGGATGGCTTTGGAAAAGAACAGCTGGATGTAGATGACTATGCGGAGACTGCTATAATAAGCAGGAATTTTAATGAGCTGATGAGCGGAATGAAGGTCATGGATGAGTCCAGACAGGAGTTTGTATCGAATGTGTCACATGAGCTCAAGACACCTCTTACTTCCATGAAGGTACTCGCAGATTCCATCAACAGCATGGGTGATGAGGCTCCGATTGAGATGTACAGGGAGTTCATGGGAGATATCACAAGCGAGATAGACAGAGAGACAAAGATAATAAATGACCTGTTATCACTGGTCAAGATGGATAAGTCGGCTGCCACGCTGAATATTGAGAGTGTTAATATCAATGACCTGCTCGAGCAGATTATGAAGAGACTTCAGCCGATTGCTGACAAGCAGCAGGTGGAGCTTGTACTCGAGAGCTTCAGACCGGTAACTGCAGAGATAGATGAGGTGAAGCTGACGCTTGCTTTTACAAACCTCATTGAGAATGCCATCAAGTACAATGACAACGAGACCGGTGGCTATGTTCATGTATCCTTAAATGCGGATCATCAGTATTTCTATCTGAAGGTGGAGGACAACGGTATCGGTATACCGGAGGAGTCCTTAGAGCACATCTATGAGAGATTTTATCGCGTGGACAAGTCACATTCGAGAGAGATTGGCGGTACAGGTCTGGGACTTGCCATTACAAGAAGCTCTATTCTTATGCATAGGGGAGCTATAAAGGCTCACAGTGTGATGGGAGAGGGCACTACCTTTGATGTGCGTATACCGCTCAACTATATTGTATAGGAGGCTTGACGTGAAAAGAATAATTATATTCGTGCTCACTGCAGCAATTCTGCTCTCCATGGGCGGCTGCACAAAGAAAAAAGCAGACAATACGGTTGAGGTGTTTTGTCTGAATATGGATGTTACGAGCAGTGTGCCGGAGTCATATGTGCTTAGAAGCAAAAACTCAGATGTGGACAAGCAGGTGGATGAGCTTCTTGGGAGAATGCAGGATAAGCCTGAAGACTCAAGACTGCGCAAGGCAATTCCGGATGAGGTGTCTGTGAGAGGTCATGACGAGAAAAACTATAACTGCACTGTGGATTTCAGCAAGGAGTATTATGACCTTACGGCTGCACAGGAGGTGCTTTTGAGAGCTTCTGTAGTCCGCACGCTCACACAGCTGGATAGTATTTCATATGTGACATTTACCGTAAACAGTATTCCTCTTGTGGACTCGGATGATGAGATTGTCGGCAGCATGGGTGCTGATGATTTTGTTGAGAATCCGGGTGAGCAGATTAATACAAGTGTGAAGGAGACACTCACGCTTTATTTTGCTGACAAGGATGGTACAGGGCTTGAAAAACAGACCAGAGTGATACATTACAGCTCAAATATAGCGCTTGAAAAGCTTGTTGTTGAGCAGCTTATTGAGGGACCGAAGGGCTCTAAGCTCAAGGCAACTCTTCCGGGCACAACAAAGCTTATCAATGTGTCTGTGGCAGATAGAATATGCTATCTGAACTTTGACTCATCGTTCAGAAATACTATTGACAATAAGCTGACGGAGGATGTGGTGCTGTATTCGATAGTTAATTCACTCACCTCACTTCCTACTGTGGACAAGGTACAGATCTCACTTGACGGTGAGAATGACGGCATGCTGCTTTATAATTACAAGCTAAGCGACATGTATGAGTTTAATAAGGATATAGTGGATTCTAATGATTCCACGGAAAAAACTGAAAAATAGAATAGATTGGATTAGGAGGAGAAGAGTATTAGTAAAAGACCGATGTTTTTATTTGCGTTGGTCTATACTGCAGGAACTGTTTCAGGTATGTATGGCAGGGGCTTTGGCTTTTGGGTTTTTGCCATGCTGGTTGTGGCTTTAATAGCTGAGTGTGTGGTGTCTAAGGGCAGCCTTTCCGGTATCGGGCGCATAGTTGTTTTGCTTATCCTGATATCGTCAGCTGTTTTTGCAACAGCACAATTCAGATACGCTTCAGTGGATGAAAACCGTGACAGCTATATGCAGTATATGACAGATGAAAAATCTGTCATCGTCTGGGGGAAGATTTATAAAACTGAATACAAATATTTCTCATACAGGTATTATATGACGGACTGCGTAGTGCAGCCCGGGTACGGCAAGGCTTTTGGCAGAAAAATATCCTGTGGTGATGTTGTGGTATACTGTGACAGCAAAAGCGCACATCTGGGCGATTATATGAAAGCTAACGGCAAGATAGGCTTGTTTAAGTCTGCAACCAATGAGGGAGAGTTTGACAGAGCGCGCTTTTACCGCTCGCAGGGAATTGATTTCTCGGTGAATGCAGACAGTATTAAGACAAGCGCCGGTAAACATGCATGGTATTACCATAGACTTGAAAAACTTCGTGATACGCTGTCAGCTTCACTTCTTGAGGTGACTGATGAGACAACGGCAGGAGTGCTTTCGTCCATGCTGCTTGGAGACAAGTCGTATCTGGATGATGAGATAAAGGATTTATATCAGGTCAGCGGTATTTCACATATACTGGCTATTTCCGGACTTCATATTTCTATAGTTGGCATGGCCTTTTACAAGCTTCTCAGAAAAAGAAGGGTGAGCTATACAGCGGCATTTGTCTGTTCTGCGGCACTTATACTAAGCTATGCTGTTATGACAGGAAATGCCGTGTCTACAAGGCGTGCCGTGGGGATGTTTATACTTACAATGCTTGCGGCTGCTTTAGGCAGATGCACAGATATGCTCAATTCTCTTGGCATCATGGTCATTTACCTGCTGTGGGACAATCCTATGGTTTTGGGATATGCCGGATTTGTGTTTTCGGTAGGGGCGATACTTGCTATAGGTATTGTGACGCCTGTGATGAGTGCTCCTAAGGGCGGGAAATTCTGGACATCAGTATCCATACAGCTTCCGATGCTTCCGGTTGTGGCTATGAACTATTATGAGCTGCCTCTTTTTGCAGTGTTTGTAAATCTCATTGTGATACCGGCTTTGCCTGTCGTATTTATTTCGGGTCTGCTTGCGTCTGCCGCAGGCTGCTTTGGCGTGATGCCCGGCAAACTGCTGGTGTTTCCTGCATTTGCGGTGTTAAAGCTCTATGAGGTGCTTTGCGGTCTTGTTATGAAGCTTCCGGGGGCAACGGTTATCACAGGAGCTCCTGATGGATACAGGATTTTCCTTTTTTATGCTGTTATGAGTGGCTTTTTGGTGGTATTTTCGCTTAAAAAACGTGCCACAGAGTGTGGCTCAAAAGAAAAAGGCCAAATCCTTTACAGTGTCCAAAGAGTGGTGTGTACAGCAGTCCTGCTTGCAATTTTGCTTGTGAAGCCAAAAACTGCTGCGCAGCTTGATATACTTGATGTGGGGCAGGGAGATGGCATATTTTACCGCTTTGAGTCAGGCACATGCATCTTTATTGATGGAGGAAGCTCTGACCGAAAACAGCTTGGCGATAATGTGATTATGCCGTTTCTTAAGTATAACGGCATACAGAGTATATCATACTGGTTTGTTTCACATGCAGACAGTGATCATATAAGCGGATTGTCTGAGGTGATAGACAGTGGGTATACTATAGAGCATATAGTTGTGGCAGAAGCGGCGGCTAAAGAGGAAGCTATGGAGGAGCTGCTTTTTAAAGCTAAGGAAGCAGGAATTGATATATGCCTTATGTCAAAGGGGGATTCGATTGAAATAAATGATGCATCAGGTTCGCGCAGTACTGCAAATGAAGAAGCTGATGGTATCATGTGCATGTATCCGGGGCCTTATGATACTGCCTTAGACAGAAACGATATGTGTCTTGTGCTGAAGCTCACGGATGGCAGGTTTAGTGGTATTTTCGGCGGAGATATATCATCTGAGGTAGAAAAGAAGCTTGTTAATGAGTATGGGGATGAGCTTTCTGTGGATTTTTACAAGGCAAATCATCATGGTTCCAGGTATTCAAGCTCTGCAGACTGGATTGAGGCTTTAAGCCCAAGGTGGGCTGCAGTATCATGCGCGGCAGAAAACCGCTATGGACATCCGGCTGATGAAGCCATGGATAGGCTTATGGATGCAAAGTGCCGTATTTTATACACAATGCAAAGTGGTCAGATTAAGTATAAAGAGAGTACTATATATGAAAACAATAGACAATGATATAAAAGCAGGAGATTTCAAAAAGGTTTATCTGCTGTATGGACAGGAGAGATACCTCATAAAACAGTACAGGGACAAGCTGATAAAGGCTATGGTCAGTGAGGGCGACAGCATGAACTTTTCATCGTTTGAGGGCGATGGAATCAACCAGAAGGAGATAATTGACCTGGCGGAGACACTTCCGTTTTTTGCGGATAAAAGAGTGATTCTTATAGAGGATGCAGGCATTTTTTCAAAGGCAGGCGATGAGCTTGGAGAGTATTTAAAGGATTCACCTGAGAGCACGCACTTTATATTTGTTGAGGAGAGCGTTGATAAGCGCTCAAAGCTTTATAAGGCGGCAGCCAAGTGCGGTAATCCTGTGGAGTTCAAGGAACAGACGGATGAGACACTTGCCAGATGGATAGGAATGAGGATTAGAAAAGATGGAAAGGGCATGAGTCAGGCTGCCTACAACAGCTTTATAGAAAAAACCGGCACAGATATGGAAAATATCGACAAGGAGCTTGAGAAGCTGCTGTGCTACTGCATGGACAAGGACGTGATTGAGCTTTCGGATGTTGAGGCTGTAACGACAGAGCAGATCACAAACAAGGTGTTTGAGATGGTTGATGCGATTGCATCACACAAACAAAAGCGTGCGCTTGAGCTGTATTACGATCTGCTGGCACTTAAAGAACCGGCCATGCGTATTATGTATCTTATATCGCGCCAGTTCAATATACTGATGAATGTGAAAGCCATGACAAATAAGGGCTTTGGCAACAAGGATATAGCATCAAAGGCCGGATGTCCGGAGTGGGCGGTGCGCAAATATCAGGCGCAGTGCAGGGCATATTCGCTGGATGATTTAAAGAGGGCTGTGAGAGACGGTGTGGCATATGAGGAGGCTGTGAAGACCGGCAGGATGAATGACCAGATGGCTGTGGAGCTTTTTATAGTGCAGTACTCTGCAGATATGACCGGCACTCATGCGACAGGCAGTAAATGATATAACGCAAATATACAAAAAAGCAAATAAAAAAACCCATCGGTATGACGGCACCGATGGGTTTATTATTTATTGCTATATAGTAATTAAGCTAATCCGTTAACAAGCTTTGTTAAACGAGATACTTTTCTGGCTGCGTTGTTCTTGTGGAAGATACCCTTTGAACCAGCGCTTGCGATAACAGAAGTTGCATCCTTTAATGCAGCCTCAGCAGCAGCCTTATCATTTGCAGCTACAGCAGCCTCAACCTTCTTGATTGCTGTCTTAACTCCTGATTTGATTGCTTTATTTCTTGCAGCCTTAGTTTCTGTTACTAAAATTCTCTTTTTTGCTGATTTAATGTTAGCCAACTCGTACACCTCCAAATATTTAATCTAATGTATGCCAAAACAGACACGGACGCTTTGGCACAAACATACTAGAATATAATATGTCAACCTTTCTGCTCTGTCAATACATATTTTGAAAAAAATTGCAAAAAATTAACATATATGTGATTTTGGAATATCATACAGGGGAGGTGTATTGATTTGTCGGCTGATAAATGGTGTGCAAGAACTGATCTGGCGCTTGAGACGCAGGAGAGCCTTAAAAAGGCAAACACAGATATGAGAGGTGTGAATTTCTCTGAAAAAAAGCTGGATAATGGAATCATAGTCAGTGTAGTGACAATTGACTCAGAAAATGCAGTCAGGGCTACAGGCCGTCCTAAAGGAAAATATGTGACAATTGAGGCTGCTATGCTGTCCGAGGGAGATGAGGAGTGCTGTCAGGCTGTGACGAGGGAGCTTTCAAGAGAGCTTAAGAGCTTTGTAAAGGCTGTCTGTGACAAGCGTATATATGCGGCACTTGTTGTCGGGCTTGGAAACAGAAATGTAACTCCTGATGCGCTTGGACCAAGATGCGTTGACAGCTTGTTTATCACCCGCCATATAGTAAAGGAATATGGCAGGTATGCGTTTAGCAACGAGAATGTAAACAGTGTGTGTGGCCTGGTGCCTGGCGTGATGGCTCAGACAGGCATGGAGTGCCTTGAGATAATAAAGGGTGTGGTGAGCGAGGTGAAGCCTGATTTTGTTGTGACAATTGATGCGCTTGCGGCACGCAGTACAAAGAGGCTGGGCTGTACCATACAGCTGACGGATACAGGCATAGTGCCAGGAAGCGGGGTAGGAAACCACAGGGACGGTATTAACCATGGCAATCTCGGAGTGCCTGTTATCGCAATTGGTATTCCGACAGTCATTGATGCGGTGACTATTGTTTCAGATGCGGTAAATGCCAGCCGGGAGAACACCGCAAAGCTTATGTCGCCTAAGTTAAACGGCATGTTTGTGACGCCGAAGGATATTGACGAGATTGTTAAGAGACTGGCAGGGCTTTTGTCTGAGGGCATAAATATGGCTTTTTCAAACGATGAATATGATGACTATAGTGAATAATTTTATTGCTTCGAATATCATTAGAGCCAGCCGCATAAGCTTTATGTAGCAGGGGCTGCCTGATGCTTTAGATGGGAGATGATATTGTGAAGAAAAAAATGATTGTGCTTATAGCGTTTATATATATTGCGTCTATGCTGTTTTGCGGTGATGGTGTGGGAAAGAAGTTCGTGGAAGAAAAATTTCCGCACCTTACATATTCTGACAAGGAGTGTGATGATTCAAAAAAGAAGGAACTGCGTATTGTGGAGGATGAGGATACAGCAGGAGGTATTCTCTCATATGAGGAGCTTGCTGCGATGGAAAATGAAAATGCAAGTGTCAGGAACAATATGCTGCCGGATACCGACCAGCTGGCATTTGTTGATGAAGCTGAAAAAAACGGTGAGCTGGCAGAGCTCAAGGAGCAGCAGAACGTGAAAATGCCACAGGTAGATATGAGCTTTGACAATCTGGTAAAAAACTATTATCAGGTGGACAAGACTACATATATTGGAGCCGATGAGCTGTGTGAGGAGGTTTTGCTTGGGCGCGATATGTCTATAGAAAAGTCAGGCGACGGTCCTGATATACTCATATACCATACACATTCGCAGGAGGGGTACAGTGATTCCCTTGATACGTCAGAGACAGAGACCGTAGTTGGAGTGGGTGACAGGCTTGAATCACTTTTGAGGGAAAAATACGGTTACAATGTGCTGCATCACAAGGGGCAGTATGATGTGAATGACCGCGACCATGCGTATTCTAATTCACTTCCTGAGATTACAGAGATTATTGAGAAAAATCCGTCTATAAAGGTGGTTATTGACCTGCACAGGGATGGAGTGGCTGAGACTACAAGGCTTGCTGCCACAATAGATGGAAAGCCTATGGCACAGATTATGTTTTTTAACGGGCTGTGCCGCACTGCTGCAAGGGGGCCGATTAATAGTCTGCCCAATGAGTATCTGGGGGACAATCTGGCGTTTTCATTTCAGCTGCAGCTCATGGCAAATGAGTATTATCCGGGGCTTGCAAGGCGCATATACTTAAAGGGCTACAGATATAATATGCATCTGTGTCCGAAATCGCTGCTCGTGGAGGTGGGAGCGCAGACAAATACTAAAGAGGAGGCGTACAATGCAATGGAACCACTTGCAGATATACTTGATAAAGTGTTAAAATAATATAGACTTTATTTCACAAATCTGATAAACTTTGATGAGTTATTGAAAGCATTAGGAGGACATATGTCAATAGATCAGAGCAAAATCCGCAATTTTTGTATTATTGCCCATATTGATCACGGTAAATCTACACTCGCGGACAGAATTATAGAAAAAACAGGCACACTTACCAGCAGGGAGATGCAGGCTCAGGTGCTCGACAATATGGATTTAGAGAGAGAGCGTGGTATCACAATCAAGTCTCAGGCAGTCCGTATTATATATACCGCAAAGGATGGCGAAGAGTATATTTTTAATCTGATAGATACACCGGGACACGTGGATTTTAACTATGAGGTATCAAGGAGTCTTGCGGCATGTGACGGGGCTATACTTGTAGTGGATGCGGCCCAGGGCGTTGAGGCACAGACACTTGCAAATGTTTACCTTGCACTGGATCATGACCTGGATGTATTCCCTGTTATAAATAAGGTGGATCTGCCGAGTGCGCGCCCGGATGAGGTGGCACAGGAGATTGAGGACGTTATCGGTATTGAAGCTATGGATGCACCGCGTATTTCCGCAAAGACAGGACTCAATATAGAGGATGTGCTGGAGCAGATTGTAAAAAAGATTCCGGCACCAACAGGCGATAAAGATGCACCGCTTAAAGCACTTATATTTGATGCAACATATGATTCTTATAAGGGAGTCATTATTTTCTGCCGACTGAGAGAGGGTTCTGTAAAGGTAGGAGACACAATAAAGATGATGGCTACAGGTGCATCTGATGTGGTTACAGAGGTGGGCTATTTTGGCGCAGGCCAGTTTATACCATGTGATGAACTTTCGGCCGGTATGGTTGGATACATTGCGGCCAGCATCAAAAATGTCAGGGATACACGTGTGGGTGATACAGTTACACTTGTTGACAGACCGTGCGATGAGGCGCTTCCGGGCTATAAGAAGGTCAACCCTATGGTTTACTGTGGTCTTTATCCTGCCGACAGTGCAAAGTATCCTGATTTAAGGGATGCGCTTGAAAAGCTGCAGGTCAACGACGCTTCATTACAGTTTGAGCCTGAGACATCACTGGCACTTGGTTTTGGCTTCAGATGCGGATTCCTTGGTCTTTTACATCTGGAAATTATTCAGGAGAGACTGGAGAGAGAGTTTGATCTGGATCTCGTTACCACTGCACCTAGTGTTATTTACAAGATTCACAAGACGAGCGGTGAGGTGATAGATCTGACCAATCCTTCAAATATGCCGGATCCGTCAGAGATTGAGTATATGGAGGAGCCATACGTATCTGCAGAGATTATGGTCACAAGTGACTATGTCGGTGCGATTATGAAGCTGTGCCAGGAGAGACGAGGAGTCTATATCAGCATGGAGTATATCGAAAAAACACGAGCTCTCATAAAGTACGACTTGCCATTAAATGAGATTATATATGATTTCTTTGATGCTTTAAAGTCACGCTCGAGGGGATATGCTTCGTTTGACTATGAGATGAAGGATTATGAGCGCTCAGAGCTTGTCAAGCTTGACATCTTAATCAATAAGGAAATGGTCGATGCACTTTCATTTATCGTATTCAAGGAGAGTGCATATGAAAGAGGCCGTAAGATGTGCGAGAAGCTTAAGGGTGAGATACCAAGGCATCTGTTTGAGATACCTATTCAGGCAGCAGTCGGTGGCAAGATTATAGCGAGAGAGACGGTTAAGGCGCTTCGCAAGGATGTGCTTGCCAAGTGCTACGGTGGTGATATTTCACGTAAGAAGAAGCTGCTTGAGAAGCAGAAGGAAGGAAAGAAGAGGATGCGTCAGGTGGGCAATGTAGAGATACCACAGGAGGCATTCATGAGTGTGCTTAAGCTGGATGAGGAGTAATCGCACATATGAAGAATCTTGAGATTTATATTCATATACCATTTTGTGTGAGAAAATGTGAATATTGTGATTTTTTATCATTTCCCGCAGACGATGATGCAAAGCTTCGCTATGTCAAGGGGCTTATGGCGGAAATGATATTTTACGGCCCGCTTATGAAGAACTATCAGGTGTCATCTGTCTATATTGGAGGAGGTACACCAAGCTCTATAGATGAGCAGTGGATTGCTGCTTTGATGGAGGGCGTGTTTGACTGCTTTAATGTGCTGCCTGATGCTGAGATATCCATAGAGTGCAATCCCGGTACGCTTAGCAGGGAAAAGCTTTTAGCATACAGGGATGCGGGAATCAACCGCCTGTCCATAGGACTGCAGTCGGCAAATAATGATGAGCTTAAGCTGCTCGGGCGTATACATACCTTTGAACAGTTTGTGACGAATTACGAGGTGGCCAGAAATGTGGGCTTTAAAAATATCAATGTAGATTTGATGTATGGTCTGCCGGGACAGTCAGCGTCACAGTATATGGCGACAGTAAACAAGATTATAAGGCTTCATCCGGATCATATATCGGCGTATTCTCTTATAGTGGAAAAGGGTACTCCTTTCTATGAAAAGTACAAGTTTGACATGGTGCGCCAGGAGGCGGGCATGAGAACGGAGTTTCTTCCTAATGAGGACGAGTTATATGATATGGAAAAGGCGGGGCAGAAGGCGTTTATGGATGCCGGCTACAGGCAGTATGAGACATCTAACTATGCTAAAAGAGGTATGGAGTGCCGCCATAATATAGGCTACTGGACCAGAGCTGACTATTTAGGGCTTGGAATAGGGGCGGCATCGCTTATATCAAATGTCAGATATACCAATACATCCGATATGGATGAATATCTGTCGCGCTGCCGTCATATACATGATGTGGGTGATGATATATTTAAGGCCAATCTGCATGTGGCAGCTGATGTTATAGACAAAAAGGGACAGATGGAGGAGTTTATGTTTCTTGGACTTCGTATGAATGATGGGGTCACAAGAGAAGACTTTGAGAGGGCATTTGGTATTTCGATAGATGCAATCTACAAGGATACGATAGACAGCCTGAAAAAACAGGAGCTGCTCGTGGTAAAGGCCGGGCATATCTATTTATCGGAGAGAGGAAAGGATGTAGCCAATTACGTTATGGCACAGTTTTTGAAGGATTAACGGAGAACAAATTATGGATATGACTTTTAAGCTTCAGGTGTTTGAGGGACCGCTTGATCTGCTTTTATACCTGATAGAGAAAAATAAAGTAAATATTTATGATATCCCGATTGTCGAGATTACAGCGCAGTACATGGAGTATGTGGATCAGATGAAAAAGGATAACCTGGACACGCTCAGCGAGTTTCTCGTGATGGCAGCTACGCTCCTTGATATAAAGTCAAAGATGCTTCTCCCAAAGAAAGAGGAAGAAGAGCAGGAACAGGAAGATCCAAGAGCAGAGCTTGTGCAGCAGCTGCTTGAGTACAAGATGTACAAGTGCATGGCAAATGAGCTTAAGGATCGCCAGCTGGATGCCGGCAAGGTGTGGTATAAGAAGAAGGACATACCTGATGAGGTCCTTGCATATGAGGAGCCTGTTAATCTTGAGGAGCTTGTCGGAGATATCCGTCTTTCTGATTTAAACAGAATCTTTCAAAGTATAATGAAGAGACAGGAAGAAAAGATAGATAAGGTCCGTTCGAAGTTTGGAAAGATTGAAAAGGAAGAGGTCTCCTTAGAGGAAAAGATGGAATATCTGACAGACTATGCTGCCTCACACAAGCACTTCAGCTTTAGAGGGATGCTTACTGCATCGTCAAGCAAAGTGGAAGTCATAGTTACATTTCTTGCCATACTGGAGCTTATGAAGACCGGCAAATTAACTATCGTTCAGGAGCATATTTTTGATGATATCCGGATTGAGTCAAGAATTGCTGCATAAAGAGGGGTTGAGGATATATGAATTATAAAGCTGCAATAGAGGCTATTTTATTTACCATGGGAGAATCCGTGGAGCTTGGAAGGATAGCCGATGCAATACAATTAAATGAAAAAGAAACAAAAAAGCTGCTTGACGAGCTGATTAAGGAGTATAGAAGCTCTTCAAATATAGGTATGAATATCATAGAGCTTGATGGTGCTTATCAGATGTGTACAAAGCCACAGATGTATGAATATCTCATCCGCATTGCAAAGCAGCCTAAGAAGAGGGTGCTTACGGATGTGCTTTTAGAGACTCTTTCAATCATAGCGTACAAGCAGCCTGTAACAAAGGCAGAGATAGAAAAAATCAGAGGTGTGTCAAGTGAACATGCCGTAAGCAAGCTTGTCGAATACAATCTGGTGCAGGAGCTTGGAAGGCTTGATGCTCCGGGAAGACCGCTTTTATTTGGTACCACAGAGGAATTTCTAAGGAGCTTTGGGGTTTCGTCTATCGACGAGCTGCCGGTACTAAGCCCTGTGCAGGTTGAGGAGTTTAAGCAGGAGGCAGAGGAAGAGATGCACGTGAAGCTTGATGTGTAGTGCAGGTGTATTGCGTAAGCTGCCATTTCATATAATAAGGACATGCAAATAATCATATATATTACCGATGGAGGTAATTATATGGTTATTTTTTTGAAAAAATATAAGTCGAAAATAGCATTAATAGTTTTCATTTGTGTGTTGGTTTGTACTGTCAGCTGTTTGCCTGGTTTTAAGACGCTGGAAAAGCAAAAAATGCCCGGTTTGGAAAAGAAAAGTGTGTTTATGGCGGCTGAAAATACCGTTGCTAAGAATACTGACAAAGCCGTAAATGAGCCCAGGCTTCATGCTGTTTCAGCAGCATTATATGATGCGGATGACGAGACGTTTATATATGGTAAAAACATGAGAGACAGCATGGCAAATGCCAGCACCACGAAGCTTCTTACGTGCATTGTGGCACTTGAAGAAGCTGATATAAATGATACTGTTACGATTTCACAAAATGCCGCATCACAGCCTGCGGTCAAGCTTGGACTTGTGGCAGGGAACAGCTATAATATGAAGGATTTACTCTATGGCATGATGCTTGAGTCGTTCAATGACTGTGCCTATGCGATTGCGGAGCATGTGGGCGGCTCGACGGAGGGCTTTGCAAAGCTTATGAATGAAAAAGCAAATGAGATAGGGTGCCTCGGCACGTATTTTATTACACCAAACGGGCTGGATGCTGAGAATGATATAAGCTTTCACCACTCCACAGCGGGAGATTTGTGTGTTATAATGTCTTATTGTGCGTGGAAATCACCAAAATCAACACAGTTTCTTGAGATAACACAGACTATGCAGTACACGTTTGAGACAGAGGAAGGTAAGATGGTTTTTAACAATCACAACAGGCTCCTTACGGAGACGGACTACTGTATATCGGGAAAGACCGGCTTTACCACAAAGGCAGGCTACTGCTATGTCGCAGCAGTTGAAAAGGATGGAAGGAGAATGTGCCTTTCTCTCTTGGGCTGTGGGTGGCCAAACAATAAAAACTATAAGTGGGCTGATGCAAAGAGTCTGGTGGAGTATGCGGTTTCAGATGCTGCCGAAGATTCTTACTGTGATGCTGCTTGTGTAACAACACAACAGACCGGTGATATACGAAACACAATTAACTTAAAATATATAGAAAATAACAAGAAAAATAAGAAAATTTGCAAGAATTTTCTCAAGAATTTTACAATTAATATAGGAAATTTTTTCTAAACAAAAATAAAGGTTAAAAATTTAACAAATTAGTTGAAAAAAAATTAGAAATAGTCTATTATCATACTAGCGAAAAATTTTATTTTTTTATAGATGGAGGATATAAAATGAGTAGTAACAATCAAAGCTTGGCAATGCAGCGTATTGCTAAGTTAGTCGACGAGAACAGTTTCATGGAAATTGGTTCTCTTGTGACAGCTCGCAGTACAGATTTTAACCTTACTGCAGCAAAAGCTCCTTCAGATGGTGTTATTATCGGACACGGTCTGATTGATGGAAATCTTGTATTTATCTACAGCCAGGATGCAACAGTTCTTAACGGAACAATCGGCGAGATGCATGCAAAGAAAATTGCTTCTGTATATGATATGGCCATGAAAATGGGTGCACCTGTTATCGGATTTATCGATTGCGGTGGTATCAGACTTCAGGAGTCAGTTGATGCATTAGACGGATTTGGTCTTATCTACGCCAAGGAAGTTGCAGCAAGTGGCGTTATTCCACAGATTTGTGGTGTATTCGGTAATTGTGGTGGCGGACTTTCTGTAGTACCGGCTCTTTGTGATTTCGCTTATATCGAAGAGTCTAAGGGCAGAATGTTTGTTAATACTCCTGATGCAATAGAGGGTAACCGCGTTGAGAAATGCGATACAGCAGCAGCTTCATTCCAGAGTGAGAACAATGGATGTGTAGACGGAATCGGTTCAGAGGATGATATTATCGCTGATATCAGAGCTCTTGTCAGCATGCTTCCACTCAACAACGAGGGAGATGTATATACAGACTCATGTGAGGATGATCTCAACAGAGCATGTAACAGCATGGCTGATATGAAGGCTGATCCAAGATTCCTCTTATCAGAGCTTTCTGATGATCATGTATTCTTTGAGACAAAGAAAGACTTTGCCAAGAATATGGTTACAGGTTTTGTTAAATTAAACGGCATGACAGTCGGTGCAGTTGCAAACTGCAGTACAGTATATGATGCTGAGGGCAAGAAGGCAGAGGCGTTTGCACTTTCTCTTACTGCAAAGGGCTGTAACAAGGCAGCTGAGTTTGTATCATTCTGTGATGCTTTCTCAATTCCTGTACTTACACTTACAAATGTAAACGGATTCAAGAACTGCATGTGCTCTGAGAAGAAGCTTGCAAAGGCTCTTGCCAGAATGACATATGCATTCTCAAGTGCAACATGTCCAAAGGTTAACCTGATTACAGGCGAGGCTTACGGAAGCGCATATGTTGCAATGAACTCTAAGTCAATCGGAGCTGATATGGTTTATGCATACCCTGATGCAAAGATTGGTATGATGGATTCAAAGATTGCAGCTGAGATTATGTATCCGGGCGCTGATGCAAAGGAAATCGATGAGAAGGCAGCTGATTATGAGAAGCTTCAGTCTTCTGTTTCATCAGCAGCAGCCAGAGGATATGTAGATCTCATCATTGATCCGGCTGACACAAGAAAATATCTTGTAGGTGCTTTTGAGATGCTTTACACCAAATATGTAGATGCACCAGAGAAGAAACACGGAACTAAATAATAGAAAGGCGCATTTTGTTATGAAGAAAAAAATAACATATATCCTTAGCCTTCTTATGATTGTATGTATGCTTGGAGCATGTGGCTCTGACAATGCCGAAAAGACATACGGCGGATACACAACAGACGAGCTTCATACTGAGGCAACAGACAGCCTTGGCAATATCCAGAACTACATTGCGCTCGTAGATAATTGTGGCGGTTATGACAACTATGAGAAGAGTGTCAAGGAAGTTGAGGAGAAGACAGGCATGACAGAGGGTGAGGTTGTTTACAACACACTCGGACAGTCGGGAGCAAGCGTTTCAATGAAAAATATCGACGCTGAGCTTGATGCTGTTTCATCATGGCTTGATCTGGTTGACAAATACGGAGACGTAAAGGATGCAACTAATGGCAAGGATTTTACAGTAACCAAGTCAGGTGGTACACTCACTACCGATATGACACTTACATTTGGCAAGCAGGATGTAACATACGAATTAGTATATGATTCGGTTACCATGGAGGTAACAGGTATCTCACTTACTCCTGTTCAGACAATGGGGCAGAAGCTTGCTAAGGCAGGACAGAACACAGTAATTTCAATGAGTATTGTATTCTGTGTACTTATTCTTATCTCTCTTATCATTTACTGCTTCAAGTTTATTGCTCTTATCGGCAATAAGCCAAAGAAGGCAGAAGCAAAGAGCGAGCCTGAAAAGAAAGAGACTGCTGCAGCTGCACCTGCTGCAGACCTTACAGATGATACAGAGCTTGTAGCTGTTATCTCAGCAGCTATAGCAGCAAGCGAGGGTACTACAACAGAGGGCTTTGTAGTCCGTTCAATCAATAGAAGATAATTTAGGAGGACATTTGAGATGAAAAACTATACAATTACCGTTAACGGAAATGTTTACGATGTTACAGTAGAAGAGACAGGAAGCACACCTAGCACAGCCAGCGCACCTAGAAGAGCTGCAGCACCTGCTGCCGCTGCACCAAAGGCTGCTGCACCTGCAGGAGCAGGAAGCATCAAGGTTGAGGCCGGAGCTGCCGGAAAGGTATTTAAGCTCGAGGCTAAGGTTGGCGATGCAGTAAAGAAGGGTGATACACTTCTTATTCTTGAGATCATGAAGATGGAGACACCTGTTGTTGCACCACAGGATGGAACAGTAGCAAGCATTGATGTTGCTGTTGGTGATTCAGTAGAGTCAGGTGCATTACTTGCAACATTAAACTAATTCCAGGAGGTAAACTAATTTGAGTTACGTAGGTGAAACACTTTCAAACCTCCTACATCAGACTGCCTTTTTTAATCTGTCAGTCGGAAACTATGTTATGATTGCCGTAGCATGTGTATTCCTGTTTTTGGCTATTAAAAAAGGATTTGAGCCTTTACTTTTAGTACCTATTGCTTTTGGTATGCTCCTTGTTAATATCTATCCTGATATTATTGTAAGTCCTGAGCACTCAAGCAATGGAGTAGGTGGTTTACTTTATTATTTCTATACACTTGATGAGTGGTCAATTCTTCCTTCACTGATTTTCCTCGGTGTCGGAGCTATGACAGACTTTGGTCCGCTTATCGCAAACCCTATCAGCTTCTTACTCGGAGCTGCAGCACAGTTTGGTATTTTCGGAGCTTATTTCCTTGCAATCCTTCTCGGATTTAATGACAAGGCAGCAGCAGCCGTATCTATCATCGGTGGAGCTGACGGACCTACATCTATTTTCCTTGCCGGAAAATTAGGTCAGACAGGTCTGATGGGACCTATCGCCGTGGCAGCGTACTCGTACATGGCATTAGTACCTATCATCCAGCCGCCAATTATGAAATTATTTACTACAAAGAAAGAGCGTGCAATCAAGATGCAGAACCTTCGTCCTGTAAGCAAGCTTGAGAGAATTCTCTTCCCTGTAGTAGTTACTATCGTTGTTTGTACACTGCTTCCAACTACAGCACCACTCGTTGGTATGCTCATGCTTGGAAACCTTTTCCGTGAGTCCGGTGTAGTACGTCAGCTTCAGGAGACAGCAAGCAACGCCCTTATGTACATTGTAGTTATCTTACTCGGTACATCAGTAGGTGCTTCTACAAGCGCAGAGTCATTCCTTAATATGAGCACAATCAAGATCGTTATCCTTGGTCTTATTGCATTCATGGTGGGAACTGCTGCCGGAGTACTTTTTGGAAAGCTTTTATGCTTCTTTACAAAAGGCAAGATCAATCCACTTATCGGTTCAGCCGGTGTATCCGCTGTTCCTATGGCTGCCCGTGTATCTCAGAAGGTCGGTGCAGAAGAGGATCCAACAAACTTCCTTCTTATGCATGCTATGGGACCTAACGTAGCCGGTGTTATTGGAACTGCCGTAGCGGCCGGATGCTTCATGGCTATATTCGGTATTTAGATTTAATTAAGGAGGATTAATCATGTCAGAAGTGGTAAAGAAACCATTAAAAATAACAGAAACTGTTCTTCGTGATGCACATCAGTCACTGATTGCAACCAGAATGACAACAGAGCAGATGCTTCCAATCGTTGACAAAATGGACAAGGTTGGATACAACGCAGTAGAGTGTTGGGGTGGTGCAACATTTGATGCCTGCCTTAGATTCTTAAAGGAAGATCCATGGGATCGTCTCAGAAAATTAAGAGACGGCTTCAAAAATACAAAGCTCCAGATGCTTTTCCGTGGACAGAATATCTTAGGATATCGTCCATATGCAGATGATGTTGTTGAGTATTTCGTACAGAAGTCAATCGCAAACGGAATCGATATCATCCGTATTTTCGATTGCTTAAATGATATCAGAAACTTACAGACAGCAGTTACAGCATGTAACAAGGAAAAAGGACATGCCCAGGTAGCTCTTTCATACACACTTGGAGATGCTTACACACTTGACTACTGGATGGATATGGCAAAGAGAGTTGAGGACATGGGTGCTGACTCACTTTGTATCAAGGATATGGCCGGTCTTTTAGTTCCTGCAAAGGCTACAGAGCTTGTTCAGGCTTTAAAGGATTCTACAAGCCTTCCTGTCGAGCTTCATACACACTACACATCAGGTGTTGCTTCAATGACATACATGAAGGCTGTTGAGGCCGGAGTTGATATCATTGACACAGCTATGTCACCATTCGCTCTTGGAACAAGCCAGCCTGCAACAGAGGTTATGGTTGAGGCATTCAAGGGTACAGAGTTTGATACAGGTCTTGATCTTAATCTCTTAAGTGAGATTGCTGATTACTTCAGACCAATGAGAGAGGAAGCTTTGGCTTCAGGTCTCATGAACCCAAAGGTACTCGGAGTAAATATCAATACTCTCCGTTATCAGGTTCCTGGAGGAATGCTTTCAAACCTTATCTCACAGCTCAAGGAGCAGGGCAAAGAGGACAAGTACGAGGAGGTTCTCGCAGAGGTACCTCGTGTGCGTAAAGACCTCGGTGAGCCACCACTTGTAACTCCTTCTTCACAGATCGTTGGTACACAGGCTGTATTTAACGTACTCATGGGCGAGAGATACAAGGTTGCTACTAAGGAGACTAAGGATATCCTTCTTGGTAAGTATGGTCAGACAGTTAAGCCTTTCAACCCAGAGGTTGTTGACAAGGTTCTTGGTGATGATAAGAAGAATGCCATCACATGTCGTCCGGCAGATCTTCTTGAGCCAGAGCTTGACAAGATTGAGGCTGAGATGAAGCAGTGGAAACAGCAGGATGAGGATGTTCTTTCTTATGCTCTCTTCCCACAGGTTGCTACTGATTTCTTCAAGTACAGACAGGCTCAGCAGACAGGTGTTGATGCTAAGGCCGCTGATACTGAGAATAAGGCTTATCCTGTATAGTATTTAAAAATATAATTCATGCTTTTGAATTTCAAGCAGGTCCGGCTTTGCCGGGCCTGTTTTTTATATTGTGTGGATAGGGTAATTTGTAAGTCCCGGGCGCCGGACAGGCACGCACATTTTCATGTGCGCGAATAGCGCAGCCTCTTAGATACTGTAGAAATTATGTACATGAAACACAGAAATGTCCTGCCATGGACGGCAGGACAAGGTGTTATGCGCCATGGATGGCGCATAAAAGCCGGTTTCGTCAAGCATAGAACAACTACAAGCATAATTTCGTACAGTATCTTAGAGACGTAGCGTAGCGCACGGGAAAGTGTGCGTGTCTGTCCGGGGCCCTGGACTTACGAGTCTATTTTATGGCAAAAATAAAAAATATAAATTCGCTCTTTCATATAGAGGAAAAAAGTGATAATATTTTAAGGTATGAAAAAATCGCTGCAGGTCACACAAATATGTGAAGCACAGCCATAAACGGGAAAGCTCAGGAGTATATGATGTCAAATACTAACGACTTACTTAACAGGATAAATGCTAAATACAGTACGATGAGCAAGGGGCACAAGCTGCTTGCTACATACATAACTGATAATTATGATAAGGCTGTCTTTCTGACAGCGGCTAAGATGGGCGAGACGGTAGGAATTTCTGAGTCTACGGTTGTCAGGTTCGCTACATCGCTCGGATATAAGGGATATCCCGATTTTCAGAAGGCACTCGAGGAGCTTGTAAGGAACAAGCTCAATTCGGTTCAGCGAATGGAGGTTACATATGGGCGTATCAGCCAGTCACAGATTCTTGAGACTGTACTGCAGTCTGATCGTGACAAGATTAAGACCACTCTGGAAAAAATTGATGCGGATGCATTTGACCTGGCGGTAGATACTATTTTACAGTCAAGGAAAATTTATATTGTCGGAATCAGAAGCTGTGCACCTCTTGCAAGCTTTCTTGCATTTTATATGAATCTGATGTTTGAGGATGTGTGTCTGCTTACGACAAACAGCTCTAGCGAGCTTTTTGAGCAGATGGTGCGTATTGGCAAGGAAGATGTGATTATCGGCATCAGCTTTCCGCGTTACTCTATGCGTACTCTTAAGGCATTAGAATTTGCCAACAACAGGAGTGCAAAGGTTATAACTATCACAGACAGCATTCATTCACCGATGAATCTGTATTCTTCATGTAATCTGATTGCCGACAGTGATATGGCCTCTATAGTTGATTCACTTGTTGCTCCGCTTTCTGTCATTAATGCCCTGATTGTGGCTCTTTGCATGAAAAAGCAGAATATTGTCGCAAAGACACTGACAGAGCTTGAGGATATATGGAATGAGTATCAGGTGTACGAGAATGATGAGATTGATTACATTGATGACTCTATAAAGGTACATTACGCTAAGCTGGGGGATTCGCAGGATGAGTAAGAATATTATTGTGGTAGGTGGCGGAGCCGCCGGAATGCTTGCAGCATATTTTGCTGCAGAAGCAGGGAATAAGATTACGCTTCTTGAAAAAAATGAAAAACTTGGGAAGAAAATATATATAACCGGAAAAGGCAGATGCAACCTGACCAATGCGTGCGATGTCGAGGAGCTTTTTTTAAATGTAAAGAGCAACAGTAAGTTTTTGTACAGCGCTTTTTATGGCTTTGACAACAGCAGAGTGATTGATTTTTTTGAGAGTCATGGCATGCCTGTAAAGGTGGAGCGTGGCAATCGTGTATTTCCGGTATCTGATAAGTCGTCGGATGTGATTTTTGCTTTACAGAGAGCTTTGAAGGAAAAGAAAGTGGAGGTATTGCTTCATACGGAGGTATCGAAGCTGTGCTATGAGAAAATCACTGATACTAGGGCAGATGAGGAAGCTAGTGATAAAAAGCCTGAATTAAAAATAACAGGTGTCATATTAAAGGATGGCACCAAAATGGATGCTGATGCAGTCATTGTTGCCACAGGAGGACTTTCATATCCTTCTACAGGCTCTACAGGTGATGGCTACAAAATGGCAGAGGATGCAGGTCATACTGTGACAGAGTGCACACCGTCACTTGTGCCATTTAATGTAAAGGAAGAGTGGGTAAAGAGTCTTCAGGGACTTTCACTTAAAAATACGGCTATTTCCATATATAGTGGCAAAAAGAAGCTGTATGAGGATTTTGGAGAGATGCTTTTTACGCATTTCGGGGTCAGCGGCCCTATGATTTTGTCTGCGAGTGCATCAATTAAGCAAAGCCTTATTAAGCAGCCTCTTGACATGTATATTGATTTGAAGCCGGCTCTTACGCAGGAGGCCTTGGACAAGAGGATTCTCAGGGAGTTTGAGGAGGCAAAAAACAAGCAGTTTAAGAATTCGATAAACAAGCTTTTGCCTGCAAAAATGATTCCGGTGATAATTGAGCTTTCAGGCATTGACCCGGATAAGAAGGTTAATGAGATATCGAAAGAGGAAAGAAACAGACTTCTTATGCTCTTTAAGAAGCTGCCTGTCACTCTTAATGGTCCAAGAGGATATAATGAAGCTATTATCACAAAGGGCGGCATAAAGGTGAAGGAAATCAATCCATCCACTATGGAGTCGAAGCTTGTGAATGGCCTTTACTTTGCCGGCGAGGTGCTGGATCTGGATGCATATACGGGAGGCTTTAATCTGCAGATAGCATGGTCCACAGGATATCTGGCAGGAACAAGTGCAGCGGTTTGATGATTTGGAAAACTGTTTTGAGACACTTATAATAACAGTTATTTATGCGCATAGTGAATTGAGCAGCTGGGATTTTAATAAAAATGATGAACAATAATATTTTAAGGAGAAATTATGAGATACAATATAGCAATTGACGGACCGGCAGGAGCCGGAAAAAGCACTATAGCAAAGAGACTTGCAAAGGAACTTGGCGCAATTTATGTCGATACAGGTGCCATGTACCGTGCCATGGCATACTATTTTATCCAAAAGGGTGTGGACAAGGATGATATTGACACCATCACGAAGCTATGTAAGGATGTTGAGGTTTCAATCAGCTATGAAAACGGTGAACAGCAGGTTATCTTAAATGGTGAGAATATCACAGGCTTTATAAGACAGGAGGCTGTCGGCAATATGGCATCAGCTACAAGTGTTTATCCTGTAGTTAGAGAAAAGCTTGTTGAGCTTCAAAGACAGCTCGCTGCCAGAGAGAATGTGGTGATGGATGGAAGAGATATAGGAACTGTTGTGCTTCCTGATGCCAATGTCAAGATATTTTTAACCGCAAGCTCTAAAGTACGTGCAAAGAGACGCTTCGATGAGCTTACTGCAAAGGGTGAGAAATGCGATATTGATGCAATCGAGAAGGATATTATAGAGAGAGACCACAGGGATATGACAAGAGAGACATCACCTTTGAAGCAGGCGGATGATGCTGTGCTGCTTGATTCGTCTGATATGACAATCGATGAGGTGGTAGATAGAATGAAACAGCTTGTGAAAGAGGCATAGCGTATGGGAGAGCTTACTATCGCAAAGAGCGCCGGCTTTTGTTTTGGAGTGACGAGAGCAGTAAATATGGTCTATGAGGCAATTGAAAAGGAAAATGTGCCTATATACACCTATGGCCCGATTATTCACAATGATGAGGTCGTAAAGGATATGGAAAAAAATGGCGTAACCGTCATAAACGATCTCGATGAGCTTTCTTCTCATGAAAAGGGTGTGATGATTATCCGTTCACATGGTATAAGCAAGGCTGAGTATGACAGGATAAAAAACTGTGGCTTTGAGGTGCTTAATGCAACCTGTCCTTTTGTATCAAAAATTCACAGATATGTGGAGGATTACAGCTCAAAGGGCTATGATATTATAATTGTCGGCAGTCCAAAGCACCCTGAGGTGTGTGGAATAAAGGGTTGGGCAGATGAAAAATGCCATGTAACCATCATAAATTCGCCTGAGGATGCCGAAAATTACATGAAAAATAGTACAAAAAAACTATGCATAGTGTCACAAACGACATTTAACTACAATAAATTTCAAGAATTAGTTGAAATTATAAAGAAAAAAGGTTATGATATAATTGTTTTAAATACAATCTGCAATGCCACCGAGGAAAGACAGACTGAGGCGAAAGAGATCGCTGCCAAAGTTGATGCAATGATAATAATAGGAGGAAAGCACAGTTCCAACACCAGGAAGCTGTATGAAATATGCAGCCGGGAGTGTGCCGACACCTATTTTATACAGACACTGGATGACTTGCATTTAGAACTACCTAAATCTGTCCGACTAGTGGGTATTACAGCCGGGGCATCTACCCCGAACAAAATTATCGAGGAGGTTCAAAATTATGTCCGAATTAACTTTTGAACAGATGCTTGATGCATCACTGAAAACAATACATGCAGGAGAGGTAGTCGAAGGTACAGTCATTGATGTGAAGCCTGAAGAAGCGGTACTGAACATCGGATACAAATCCGACGGTATCCTGACCAGAAACGAGTATTCCAATGACTCCAATCTGGATCTGACCACCATCGTGAAGCCTGGTGATACGATGGAAGTCAAAGTGCTGAAAGTCAACGACGGCGAAGGCCAGGTACTGCTGACCTACAAGAGACTGGCTGCCGACAGAGGCAACAAGAGAATTGAAGAGGCTTACAACAATCACGAAGTGCTTACCGCAAAGGTTACACAGGTTCTGGACGGCGGTCTGATCGTCGTTGTGGAAGAGGTTCGCATCTTCATCCCTGCAAGCCTTGTATCCGACACTTACGAGAAGGATCTGACCAAGTATGACGGTCAGGAGATCGAGTTTGTGATCAGCGAGTACAACCCGAAGAGAAGAAGATACATCGGCGACCGCAAGCAGCTGATCGTTGCCAAGAAGGCTGAGCTGCAGGCTGAGCTGTTTGCAAGAATCCATGAAGGCGACGTTGTGGAAGGTGTTGTGAAGAACGTTACCGACTTCGGCGCATTCGTAGACTTGGGCGGCGCTGACGGTCTGCTGCACATCTCCGAGATGTCCTGGGGCCGCATCGAGCATCCTAAGAAGGTATTCAAGGTTGGCGAGAAGCTGACTGTCCTGATCAAAGAGATCAACGGCAGCAAGATCGCGCTGAGCCTGAAATTTGAAGATCAGAATCCTTGGAAGGACGCTTCCGAGAAATATGCGATCGGCAATGTTGTAACCGGCAAGGTTGCAAGAATGACCGACTTCGGCGCATTCGTTGAGCTGGAGCCCGGCATCGACGCTCTGCTTCACGTTTCCCAGATCTCCAAGGAGCACGTTGAGAAGCCCTCTGATGTTCTGAAGGTTGGCGAAGAGATCACTGCAAAGGTAGTTGATTTCAACGAGGACGACAAGAAGATCAGCCTGAGCATCAAAGCGCTGCAGGTTCCGGAGAAGAAGGAAGATACGTCTACGGACGGCGACGCCGCGAAGCAGGATGATAAGAGCACTGATACGGGCGCTGATTCCAGCGATGCCAACAAGCAGAGCGACCAGTCTTCGGATCAGAAGGCGCAGCAGAACACCAATGACAGTGCTGACTTCAAGTCCACGATGGACAGCTACGAGGCCTTTATCGATGAGTATGTTGCCTTCATGAACAAATATCAGAAATCCGATAACGTGGTCAGCATGGCTACCGACTATGCCAGCATGATGAAGCGTTACTCTGAGTTCTCCCAGAAGGTAGACGCCATTGACGAAAACTCCCTCAGCAGTGAGGATTTGGCCTACTACACCGAGGTCATGACTCGATGCACGCAGA
>OKSP01000196.1_pt1 | contig 41816 bp, 36 predicted proteins | sample 2434041 | NCBI WGS metagenome assembly OKSP01 (sample SAMEA3879593, study PRJEB24766) | human gut metagenome | biome: human-associated habitat; feature: feces | place: USA | collected 1985/1987
ACGGGAATGAATACTGGAGTTCTCGTGACCTTTGTGGTGCGATGGGTTATTCTGCTTATTGGAAATTTCAACGAGTCATAGATAAAGCCATTAAAGTAGCCGGAGAAAAAGGAATGAATGTGGACGAGCATTTCAACCAAGCGGTTGATATGGTCAAGATAGGAAACGGCTCATTTCGCAAGGTAAATATATTCCGACTCTCTCGTATGGCATGTATGATTATTGCGGAAAATGCAGATGGCAAAAAGTTGCTCGTCCAACAGGCACGAGGCTTTTTCTCACAATCTGTCTCAATGGCTGAACTTATGCATAATTCGCTAAGTTCTAATATATTGTTGTATAAAACAGCACAAGGAGAGGCACGTGTAGAAGTCATTTTCAATAGCGAAACATTCTGGATGTCACAAAAAAGGATGGCGGACTTGTTTGGGGTTGATGTCAGAACCATAAATTATCATCTCGGACAAATTTACGAAACAGGAGAACTTTCCAAAGAGGCAACTATCCGAAAAATTGGGATAGTTCAAACAGAAGGAGACCGGGAAGTGGAACGTATGCCGCTATTTTACAACCTCGATGCTATTGTTGCAGTGGGGTATAGGGTAAACAGCTATCAAGCTACTCAATTCCGCATTTGGGCTACTTCAGTGTTGAAAGAGTTTATCATTAAAGGATATGCCCTTGATGATGAGAGACTAAAACAGGGCAAACATTTCGGGAAAGACTATTTTGACGATTTGCTTGAGCGTATTCGTGAAATACGCACCTCAGAGCGCAGATATTACCAAAAGATAACTGACATTTATGCAGAATGTAGTGCGGATTACGACCCGAAATCAGAAGACACAAAGTTGTTCTTCAAGATGGTACAAAATATGATGCACCTTGCCGTTACTCATCATACGGCTGCGGAAATTATCTATCAACGGGCTGATTCCGAGCAACCTTACATGGGACTTACCACGTGGAAGAAAGCTCCTGACGGAAGAGTGCAAAAGTCTGATACCATCGTCGCAAAAAATTACCTGTCAGATTCTGAATTGTCCCAGTTGAATCTTATCACAACTGCTTTTCTTGATATGGCAGAATCACGTGCTGCACGTCATATTGTTTCAACTATGGATGATTGGAAGAAGTTTCTTCAACAATATCTTGCAACGATGGATTACGAGCCGTGCGATACAGCCGGAAAAGTGACACAAGAGGAAGCAAGAGATAAGGCTTATAGCGAATATGAAAAATATAAACTGATTCAAGACAAATCATACATATCGGATTTTGACCGTTTTAATGATGGAAATGATGAAACTCCGTTACTTCCATTTGACTTGAATCCTACAAAATAATAACAACTATGGCAATAGATAATAAAGATAAAAAAATCCTCAATGTTCCCCCTTTGAGATTTCCAGAGTTTACGGAGGAGTGGAAAGCAGAGCAATTAGATAATATTGCTACTTTGTCAAAAGGAATTGGAATATCCAAAGAACAACTTTCTGAGGATGGCGAGCCATGTATCCTATATGGTGAATTATATACTAAGTACAAATCCGAAATCATCAAGCAAGTTGAAAGTAAGACTGATATTAACGGTTCTAAACTTAAAAGGAGTAAAGCTAATGATGTAATCATTCCTTGCTCTGGTGAAACTGCCGTTGATATTGCCACTGCACGATGTGTCCCATTTGATAATATTCTATTTGGAGGTGATTTGAATGTCATTAGCTTGCATCAATACGATGGTGCATTTATGAGTTATCAGTTGAATGGTAAGCGTAAATATGATATTGCAAGAGTAGCGCAGGGTGTATCTATTGTTCATCTATACGGAGAACATTTAAAAGCAATTAAAACCTACAATCCAACTTTACCCGAACAACAAAAAATAGCCAAATTATTATCACTTCTTGATGATCGTATTGACACCCAAAACAAAATCATTGAGGATTTGAAGAAACTAAAGTCTGCGATTTCAGAAAGACTTTTCAAAAGCGTAAAAGGTTTTACTGTTCTACTGTCTGATCTATGTGACATTGTTAAGGGTAAACAAATCAATGGGGAAAATCTCTCTGATAGTGGTAATTATTATGTAATGAATGGTGGTACAGAGCCATCTGGCTATTATGACAATTACAATGTAGAAGCCAGTACTATTTCAATAAGTGAGGGCGGAAACTCTTGTGGGTATGTACAATTCAACACCTCACCATTTTGGAGCGGTGGTCATTGTTATTCCATTCAAAACATTGCAGACAAGGTGGATAATATGTACTTGTACCATTATCTTAAATCGAATGAGGATGCCATAATGAAACTGCGTATAGGTTCTGGCTTACCCAATATTCAGAAGAAAGACTTGGCAATGTTCAAAATAATAGTACCAAAAATTGAGTGGCAAATAAAAATCTCAACTTTTCTGTCATCGCTTGAAAGAAAAGCCGAGATTGAAGAAAGAATACAGAATGTCATGCAGAAACAAAAGCTATATCTATTGCAACAGATGTTCATATAAACATCTGGGCAAGGAAATATTGCTTCTGCATGGTTAGCAATGTTAGTTTCCGCTGCTCATTAATGATGTACTCATCGTATGAGTGTAATATTTTTGCGACCAAAAGAATGTTATTGACATTCGAGGAATATGGTAATACATAGCTTTCTACATCCCCTTTGCCAATATTCATTTGGGCAGCACCTTGACCACAAGCAATCATACTATTTTCAAATCTTTGAGAAGATAAAATTTGATATAGAAACTCTTGATTTACATTTTTCGCAAGTTGTAACAAACCAACTCGTTGGTTGAGCAAATAGTCTCCATCCTTACAAAGAGAAACACGCCCAACATTACCCGTAAGAGAGATTAAAATATCTCCTTCTTTTAAAACTTGGTGGTCTTGTATATCGTTCGGCAAGTTGATTATGCAATTGTAATCTTCATCGTTTATATATCGCTCGCCAGACACATTTGTTATTGTGAGGATTTTCCATTTGCCCAGTGCATTATACTTGCCACTCTGGAATGCGTAACCATTTTTCAATGTCGCAATATTCGACAAGCATATAGTAGTTTCTAACAAATCTTTGCGTGCGAACAAATGTTTACTAATCGCAGACCTACAAACTTTACAATCCTTAATCAAAGGACTAAGAGTATGTTGTATGCAAAGAGTTTATGGCAATAACGTGTATTTAAGCGAAATTGCACAAATATATCAGCCGCAAACAATATCTTCAACAGAATTAACAGAAGATGGTTTTCTTGTATATGGGGCAAATGGGATTATTGGCAAATATAAGGATTACAATCATGAAACGGAACAAATTTGTATAACTTGCCGTGGAAATACTTGTGGTATGGTAAATTATACAAAACCAATGTCTTGGATAACTGGAAATGCAATGGTGATAAATACAGATAAGTATCAAGATAAGGTGTGTAAGAGATATTTATATCATTATCTTTCTGCGTATAACTTCAATAGTATTATTTCTGGCTCTGGACAGCCGCAAATAGTACGTACTCCATTGGAAAAGTTAAAAATAACATTGCCCACTATTTCTGAACAAAAACAGAAGGCAATTATTTTTGATAAAATTCAAGACAAAATAGATATTAATCATAAAGTATTAAATCTTTATATAGGTCAAAAGCAGTATCTACTCCGTCAAATGTTCATATAAACATCTGGCGGAGCAAGTATTGCTTCAAATAATTATAGGAATCATACTGTGCGATTTGATTTGATAGTTTTCTTTCCAAAGATTGCATTAGGTTTGCGATGAAACTTTGCTTACTTTTACAAGGTATAGGCAACCTTAAATCCGTGAGAGTTGATAGCACTATATAAGGAGTGTTGCTTGAACTCTTTTCTATTGCAATTCTTTTGGGTAGCAGTACTTTTAACGCCCATTTAATGTATTGGATATTTTCGGAGAACAAGTCTAATACATAAGTCCTTTGATAAGCATTAAACTTTCCCTTATAATAATTGATATATCCCAAATTAGCACCATTTCCAGAGATTAGTAAAGCTTCTGTATCAAAAGCGAAGCTATCAATTTTGAATGGTTGTTCTGCACAAGTAAAAAATGGATAAATCCCATTATCTACCTGTGCATTTGCATCAAGTTTCCCTGTTGTAATTTGACAAATATCACCAAGTTTTACATATGTGTTTCCACTTGTTGATTCTTTAATGCAATGCTGTGCAATTCCTTTGATTAAGGACTGCAGTTTCTCAATGATTTTGTTTTGGGTAGCAATGCGTTTGTCAAGTAAATCTAATAATCGAGATATTTTAAGTTGCTCTTTTTTGTCGGGTGTATAATAAAGATGAATTGTTGCTAAGTCCTCACTATTAATAGCAGGGTAACTTGAACCTGTGCAACGAACCATTACTTTTCTATTGAATTCGTCTGTATTCAATAGATGATAAATATAGTTTGGCAATTCTGTTGTTCTAATTTGAGCATATCCAGTAGAAGCAACCCATTGTTGATTACTCGTATTTAGAATCCTATGAATATAGTTGTTTTTCTGATAGGGGCGCACACATTGAAACAGAATATCATTGTTATCTATAACACGTTGTGCTCTACTTGGTGCTTCTTCTCGCATTATTTCTTGTATTTTTCTTAACTCACCTTTTTCAACGGCTTCCAAGTCTATATAAATAAAAGTGTTCTGAAGCGGATCTGATTTTGGATTTATAGTGGCTATATCTTGAAGTGATACCATTTCCCACTCCCCACTAAACTCCGGGAATCTCAAATGGGGAACATCTGGGATTTATTATTCTCTAATTATATGTACAACATATTAATATACGATTATGGGACAGAAAACAATTAGAGAAATCTCGGTTGCATGGAAAGAGTACAAGCAACCTTATGTGAAGCAGTCCACAATGGCTGCTTATGTGCTTATCTTGGAAAATCATATTCTTCCAAATTTTGGAGAAAGCGATACACTCCATGAACAGGCTGTGCAAGAATTTGTTTTGCAGAAAATAGAGAATGGACTGAATGTGAAATCCGTAAAAGACATTTTGATTGTACTGAAAATGGTTATGAAATTCGGCGTAAAAAATGAATGGATGGATTATCAAGAGTGGGACATCAAATATCCGTCTTCTTCAACAACCAAAGAATTGGAAGTACTATCGGTTGCTAATCACAAGAAAATACTCAATCATATTCAAAGTCATTTTTCCTTTGCTGGACTGGGTATCTACATCAGTCTTTGTACCGGACTTCGTATAGGGGAAGTCTGCGCTTTGAAGTGGAGTGACATCAATGTTTCAGAGGGAACGATAACAGTCAATCGTACAATTGAACGGATTTACATTATTAATGGGACGGAGAAATATACCGAGCTGGTTATCAACACTCCCAAGACACAAAACTCATGTCGGAAAATTCCTATGACAAAGGACCTTCTTGCAATGGTAAAACCACTGAAGAAGGTCGTTAATGAAGATTTCTATGTTTTGACTAATGATGAATATCCAACCGAGCCTCGTACTTACCGTAATTATTACGGCAAATTAATGGCGAAATTAGGTATTCCCAAATTGAAATATCATGGCCTGCGCCATAGCTTTGCCACTCGTTGTATAGAAGCTGGCTGTGATTACAAGACCGTTAGTGTATTGTTAGGACATTCCAATATTTCGACCACTTTAGACTTATATGTTCATCCCAATATGGAACAGAAAAAGCGTTGTATTGCGAAGGTCTTTAAGTCGTTGGGGAAATGATGTAATATGTAGAGCGAAGTAACCTGATACAGTAATTTCTTCGCTCTCAATCATTGCATATATTATGAGAAATGTAGTAATAACACTTTTATTGCCAACATTCATAATAGAGGAATCAGCTCATTAGGGCACATCGAAAAAGAAAAGGAGAGGAAAAATCCCCTCCTTAACTCTAAAACCATGTCTCAGACATTCAAATCCTTTAGTGCTAATGCATAATTGGGACAAAAACCGTCCATGATACACTTTAAGCCAAGTGTCTGATAATACTTGTAGTCATCATCTTCGGTGCAGAGGTATTTGTAACCGTAGCGTGGCATGTACTCCTTGAAGAACCGAGCCAAGTCTTTCAGGTTTTCTTCTTGGTTCTCCTTGAAGTTACTACGCACAATGATGATAGACCAGTCGGGGAAGTTGCCTCTTCCACAGCTATACTCCCAGAAGCGGATATAGCAGTCTAAGTCACGTTCCCGAATGTCCATACAAAAGCCGTTGGCATGTGGCATCACGCTACAGCTTTCTCTGTAGCCAAATTTCTCACACAAGTAGAGATTGAAATCAAGAATTAAATCTTTTTGTACCATAAATAATTGAATTTAAGATGTTAATAATAATGGATTATAAATGAAAGCCTCGCTTGCGCTTAGTCTTTTTCTTTTTCATCAGGCGATTGAACTCTGCTTCTTCTGCGGCAGTGGCATCGTAGGACGAGTTCCCGTTTAGCAAACCGAGACTGATGCCAAAGCCATCATCGGAATGGGAAACGCTTGGCTGTACCTCTTCTTTCTGTTCTCTGAGTTTCTGTTTGGCTGACTCCAACAAGGATGCACAAGCATTCTCTTCCAGTCGGTTGTCGATATTCAAGTAGCTGAACTCTCGACCTACTTTTGAACCGGAAAAAGAAAAGCCGTTATGTTCAAATTTGACACCTTGTATTTCTCGTGTAGTCCGGCTGACCTTGAATTTCATATCAATGTCACGGTCGGCAAGCGCATCTTTCAAGTCTTCCCAACTATAAGCTTTGGGCAGTTCTTCTTTCAATGCCTTGTATATCTCGTGCTTTGCCTTGTCGTAGGGGCGCAAGCGTTCCTCTTTGATATGGTCTTTACCATTGGCAAAGTGCAAGCGATATTTGGCGGTCAGCATTTTGCAGACTTTCTCATTCCTACGGAAATCGTTCTTGTCGCTAATCGTCTTGCCGTTATTATCCACTCGGTTGAAAACGATATGACAATGCGGATGCTCACGGTCGATATGCCGGGCAATGATGTATTGCGTGTTTTCAATACCCATCAGTTTCATATAGTCGTGTGCTATGCTCAGCATCAAAGCATCATCGGACTTTAATCTTGCACTGTCTTCCGGTGAGAAGTTGAGCGAAGTGTGTCCGACAATATTCTTTACCTTGTCGTTGAGTAAGGCTTGTAGCTCAAATTGCTCTGCCATCTGTTCGGGTGTCCCTTCTATTCCGACCGCTTCCAATAGTTTGGATTTTTCCTCTTTGAGGACATAGCGGACGCATCCACCGAACGATGTCCCTTTAGTCTGTTTACCTATCATCTTTCAGCTGTTTTATAAGTTGATTAATGTGCTGAGCCATTTCTTCGCATCTGTCCGCAACAGCAAAGAAACCGTAGGTGTTCGCTTGTCTTGCCAACTGATTGAGATTGGTACTTTCACCAATCAGTTGCCGGATGATGTGAATATGCTCTTGCGTGATTCGTTCACGAACTGAACCGTTCTCGATGAGCGAACGGATGACTTCGCTTTGGGTTTGCTTACTCCGTCTGCAAAGCGCACCAAGCCATGCGTGTTGCTGATATGACAGCCGGAGTGTTATTGTATATTTCTTTTCCATGTGAATTGTTTTTAGTGAATAATTTGTGACCATCGGGAGCTGCCTCCTCTGACTTTTTGAGGAGCAAGTGGTCGGGAAATGTAATACACCGACATTAACTTGCTACAGTAAAAAAGTCTCGATTTCTCTCCCTAAGTCCAAAGTCTGAATCCTCGTTTCTTAGGTGGTGAAACCTTCGGTCGTGGAGTGCCTTGTTGTACGCTGACGAGCTTCAAACCGAATGTCTCTATCAGTGTTTTTAAGACAGGATTTCTCTTAATCATCTGCTGAAGGATGGCTTCGTCGGGCTTCACTTTGAGCAGATAATCGGCTATGTCGTATCCCTCTTTTCGCTCTTTTTCGTTGGCATGGGCTTCCAGATAATCGAACATCTGCACTTCAATTCCATATCTTTTCATCAAACCGATTTTGCTCTGCCAATAGTCTGTCGCTCCCTGCATCGGGATATTGTGTAGGTTACATTGGTTCTGAGTGTACTTTATCAAATGATTTAGAATGATATTAGTAGTCATATCAGATAATTTGTCCTTACCAAATTTATCGATAAATAAAATATTATCCTCTATATCTTGAATTAACCCCGTACTAATAGCCTTGCTTTTTAATAAACGATTAAAAACCTTATCCGTGTCTTCATGTCCTATACCCCGCCCTTGCGGTTTTCCTCTGGACAAGCCAAGACAAGTTACATTTGGTTCTTTCAAATATCCAAAAAGGTCTTTTGCCTCCTTGATATGCCCCTGCTTAATAAAATTTATAATTTGCTGAAAAAAACTTCGTAATGTCGAAACAGCATCCATAGACCATGCATCTTCCCTTTTCGACAGAAAAAAAGGATCAACGAATAATGGTAAATCCTTCGTTACATCAATATCAACAAAATCTAATTCTGCTTGTGATTTTTGCAGATTATAAATCTCACTAATTTTCATACTACAAGATACTTTGCTATAAAGGTAATAAATTTTGCATACTTTATCCCCGCACAACAATAATTTATTGCAATCGCACAGATACTCTCTTTTTTACCCCCCCCCCTCCTTTTCAGATGGAAAACCGAATTTTCAGCCATCCCATTTAATAGGATTCCACATAAAACAGACCCACCCTTATTCCAGCCCGAAACCATATAACAGCATAGAATTATTGATATTATATAGAGTTGGATTACTACTGATAAGCGATAAACAAAAACTTAATCGCTATGTACGAAACACAAGAGAGAGCCAAACGGATTACGGACATCCATGTCCTATGGGGACAAAGCACGGTTATCGAGGAGCTGATCCAAGCGGGGCAAATCGACGAAGAATACCTCTATCCCTTTAACGGGGACGAGGTGCTGGAATGGTGGCTTGTTACTCCGTGGCTGGCCGAACGACTGAAAGAGCAGGGCGAAATCATCATCGACGAATTAGGGTGTCGTTGGTGGGGACGGCTGACGAGCGGGCAGGCTATTTACATGGACAGCGTGATACAAGAAATTTGCGGGGAGGATTAACCCAAAATTTTAATTCTAAAACTACAAACTGCAACAGCCCTCAAGATGCCGATAATTGCATAATCCGTTTTTGTTTCCTACATTTGTGGGACATACGAACAAACACGGAAAGTGTAAGTTTATTCCTTTGTAACGAACGTAGGAAATTCGATAGAAGAGGGAGTAAGCCGACGACTTGCCGCGTCATATCCTTATATGGGATAGGCGTGGGGCTGTTGCTTATTTTAAGCAATCAGTTGATAGATGTCTCAATCTGATAAACAGGATTTTAAGAAGATTTTGCAGGGGTTTTGGTAACGATTTGGAGAATGTGCGAAATTCGCTACATTGCGTAACCATCTTGTCAAATAACCCTTATTTTGCGCAAAGATACGAAAATCTCTTTGGTTTTCAAAGTAAATTCAATTCCTTGTCTTAACTAATTTTGTAAACATAAAAACTCCTGCCAAACATACTTTTGGCAGGAGTGAAATATAAAGTAAGGGAGCGTAAATCAAAATGTGTCAATGGTTTTTCGGAGCGATTTTGGGATCATTAGCAATCCCGAAATCGTTTCGTAAATTTAATGCTATTTTGGGATCTTTTCCATATTTACATGATAGAAAACCGATCATTGAATCGGATTGCGAGTTGTTGTGCGGTCTGTCCCCAGTTTGTAATGGGCATCGTCTATTTGCGACGGATTTGTGTATAGGTAGGCGAGTTTTTCGAGGGCCGTATCCGAAGGGAAAATGCCTTTTATTTTTAGTGACTTTACGGATTTGCCAATGGTATCCCTCGACGGTATTTGTCGTGTAGATCATCCGCCGAATCTAGGATGTGAAATCAAAATAGATTGCTCCTCTCGCCGTTGTAAACAATACAGAAACATGCGGCAGGATACTGACCGCTGTGGAAAGTCTGTTTACCAAAGGATTTTTACGGGTTCTGATATCTCGGCTTTCAAGAGAGCTAAAGGTGTCCGGTACATCGTGCTTGATCTTTGGTCGGGAAACTAATCAAGAATCGCAATGTATTGTAAATGAAAGAAAAACAGATTTAACCAAAACCTTTGATCCAAATTTATTTAGATTGTAACTGGAAAAACCCTATGAAAAAACCGAACTTTGAAAGTTCGGTTTTTTCTTTTAGTTCAAAGGTTGAATATCAAATCCCATCCAAGGTATTGTCGTCCTGTATACTTCAACAATTGCAGCCGGAACATAAACAACGCATCTCGCCGCCGATAGATCCAAAAAAAAACGATCTGAAATTTTTGGGGGATTTTTTGCAAAACATACTATTTTCTGCAATTTCGGACAATTGCCTCCTTCAATTTCTTTCAGATTTTCTGGAAGTCTCAAAATATTTAGCGCATTGCATTCATATACCTCTATCTCCTCCAACATCGTATTACGGCTCAAATCCAGTGTTACAAGATTCGTACAATTATACAAACGTAAAATTTTTAACATCCTATTATATCGAAGGTCCAATTCGGCAAAAGAAAATGAATAATAACCACCCGATCCAAAGTGATAGCTATAGCAGTCTAATATTTCTAAATTAGGAAACCGTTCAATTCCTTTTAGCGAGCCGCTTAATCCTTTATCAAAGTCTATTTCCCGCACAGCCTCAGCCTCTCTTACCGATACTTTACCATCCTTATTCGCATCGAATTTTTCGTAGCAAAAAGTCATAAAATTAATATTGTCCATCGCTGAACAAACATCATCCGGATCAGGTAATGGCGGTAACGACCCGCTGTTTCCGTCGTTTTCTTTACTACAATTACACAAAATAACCGCAACCAATCCTACCAACCAAAGTTTTTTCATAATAACAACATTTAACAATTAATTATTCGAGTACAAACGACTTTTCAATCGGCAACTCTGTATATTCTCCACAAGTGCGATCATATGCCACCACCTGCAATGCACGGAATAAATGGAAAAACACCTCGATAGGCTCGCATTTAAATTTCAATTCGACAAGATATGGTTTCGCTTCATGCAAATCTTGACAATGAATTGCCGTATCGAATTTCCCATAACTGCAATGGAATCGGAATCCGACTGGTTTATATCGGTTAAGATCAATGTCGACTGCTCGGCAAAATTCGACAAACGAATCGTCGGCATTGAAATCGGCCGCCACCGTGCCAATAAAATCTTCATACTGTGTTTCTGCTCTCATAATACGTTGATTTATCAATGCCACTCGGCTCCTGTATGGCTGGGTAATAGCAAAAAGAAAGTGTGGAGCCGATTTCGTTTATCAATCTGAAGGTTGTGGCGAACCCGAATCAAATAAACGAAGATGCAATACCCCACACTTGATAGATATGGGATATAGGCGCACAAAAATACGCCTTGCCATATGCTAACAAGAAATGAGTGCCGTTCGTTGTCCTTGATTCGTTGAAAATTGCCACATTTTCAGATTAGGACAGTGCGAAAACACTTTCTGTATGTCTGCCGCTTGCGCGACAAGACAAAAATAGAAAATAATTTTCACATTGAACAACACTCATATAAAAACAATCGCAAATTACGCCAAAAAGTTCCTGAAAATCAATATTGACATTGAACAATGTTATTTCAATTTGGGGGTATTTATTTTGTCGGAAAATGAAAGTGGGACGGCCTTTCGGTTCCGTCCCGTTCGTGGTTAAATCTTGATTTCCCGCCTTTGCTCCGTTCGCTCGATGTCGATTCCTATCCGCTCGTAAAACTCTTTTCGTTGTTGTTTGAACCACACGTCATCGTCTTTTCCGTTTATGGTGAACCGAAACCCGCTCGGCCCGTCCTTGTCTGGTTTGAGTTGCAGGACGACATCGTTGGCTTTGAACGTATGATTATACCTTATCGAGTGTAGTTCTCCCGTGTATCGGTAAGGTTGCATCGTAAACAACGCTCTCGTCCCCTCCTTGTCCAGTCCTACGTTCTTACAATAGTTTTCCCATTTCAACAATCCCTTTACATACGGACACAGTTCATCGACACGCATCAAGGCTTTTACCGCCTCGTACATCCGTTGTTTGATTTCGTCTTTTTCTTTATCGTGCCCGGCCTGTATCGTCGCTATTTCCCGTTGTAGGCTCTTAATGTCTCTGTCTTTACCCTCTATCACGTCCCGTAAGTCTGCGATCTGCTTTTCATACCTCGCGGGCTTGGGGTCGTGGAATAACGCTCCGATTCGTTCGACTGCCTTTGTCGTGGCATCTACCGCCACGCCTTTCAGTTTGTCGGTCTTGATCTCCCGTCGCGTTTGCGCCAACTCCGTTTCGGCCTTCGCCAGCTCCTCCTGTTTCTTCCGCCGCTGCTCGGCGATGGCGTTGCAGTCTGTCTGCGCGGCTTCCCGCTGTGCCTGCAAAGCGGCAATGTCTACCGACAGCGTTTCCTGTTGTCCTTTCAGGTTCTCGATCTGCTCGGCGATTTCGTTCTTGCGGACGAATACCTCGCGGTAATACTGTTGCGTGGATATATGTTTGGCTTCCGAGCCGTCGATACCGCGTTTCAGTCCGTATTTGGCCATTGCCTCGGCATAGGTGGTCTGATAGGCTTTGAGTTTGTCCCTCGCCATCACATCGTCGGCGCACAAGCGGGGACGGTCTTTCTTGGTGCGGTAGGTTCTCTTCCCGCTCGCCGCGTTCTTCGTCCGCTCCAACTTGGCCTTCCGCCGTTCTCCCCGGACAATGGGCACGACGGTCGCGTGGATATGCGGCGTCTTCTCGTCCAGATGCAGGACTGCCGACACGACGTTCTCTTTTCCGAAGGTCTTTTGCAGCCAGCCGCAGGAATCCTTGCACCATGCGTCCAACTGTCCGGCCTGCCGGATGCGCTTCATATCTTCGGGGCTTCCGGACATTACGACACGCAACGCCCGCACTTGGTTCTTTCCGATCTTGCGCTCCAGCCCTGCATTGTCCAGACGGTGCTGGATCGCTTCGGTGCGGTTGGCAACTCCTTTGGGAAATTCGATTAACTCTTGGTTCAGGTAGGTAAGTGTCGTTATGACATTGGCGGGCGAAATCTTCCGCTCGACATGTCCCGACATGGCGGCGTCCGTTCCGGCCGCCTTTTCGATATGCAATACGACATAGCCCATAGCAGTATAGTTTTAGGTGGTTGAATAATCGGTGATGGTTGCCGCCGCAAGGGGTGTCCAGAGGGGTGAAGCCCCTTTGGCCTATTGGGGCATTTTCAGCGTTGCGAAGCAATGCGGAAAGAAAATGCCCTAATAGGCTATGCCTTTTGTAAAAAGGCGCGGGCGCGAAGCGGCCGATGGGTGGGCGACGGTGCCGCCGTGGTATCCGTCAGCAGGGGAACACCGATGAAAGAGAACCGACGGCCCGCAAGCCCGTGCCCCTGTGCGCCCTTCGGGATCCTCCATAAATCCCGAAGGGCGCACAAGGGCGGAAGGGCTGTTACTCTGCCAGTCGGTACTGGTCGCCGAGGCGTTCGGTAAGCGCCGACATGTCGCGGCTGATCTTTTCATTGGTGATCTTCGCGTAGATTTGGGTGGTCTTGATATTCGTATGACCCAACAGACGACTGACGGTTTCGATAGGCATACCCTGCGAGAGCGTGATAGTCGTGGCGAAGGTGTGGCGGGCGAGGTGGAAGGTCAGTTTGTTCTTGATGCCGCATTGCTTGCCGATCTCGCGCAGAATGTCGTTGCAATGGCAGTTGCAGGGCATATAAAAGACATGGTTGTCGAGCCGCTGATCCGCGTATTTCTCGATGATGCGTTTAGGAATATCCAGCAGGCGGATGCGACTCTCGGTATTGGTTTTCTTGCGCCGCGTGATGATCCACAGCTCACCGTCGAACATCGTTTGCAGGTTGTCCGTGGTCAGGTTCTTCACGTCGGCATAGGCCAGCCCGGTGAAGATGGAAAAGACGAACAGATCGCGGATACGCGCATGGGCTTTGTTAGCCGTTTTATAGTTCATTACGGCTTTGATCTCCTCTTGCGAGAGGTAACCCCTGTCAACGCTTTCGGGAGAGTTGATATAGCCCGAAAAAGGATTGAACGGCAAACGTCCGTCGTTGCGGGCGATGGCGACGATATGTTTCAAGACGATCATGTAGCCCCATACGGTATTGGTACGGCATTTCTTCTCCGTGCGCAGGAAATATTCGAAATCGTTGATAAAGGTAAGGTTCAGTTCTTTCAGCGGAATATCCTCACGGTGGTAGGTATGGGCGAGAAACTCCCGCACGCGCTTGCACACGCAGCAGTACTTTTTCCATGTGGCGACCTCACGGCTGAAACCCACCTTTTTCCGGTATTCGACGTTGTGCTGTTCGAAGAGTTTCAACAGCGTTTCCTGCTTCACACCGATACCGAGGTAGGCATCACGCAGTTTGGCCGCAGTAACGTAACCGTCCGACTGCATCAGCTCTTGGTAACGGCGGTTCACCTCGACGCGGATTTTGTCCACGGCGAAGTTGATCTGCATGGCCTCGACGCTCTTGCCTATGGCGCGGCCGTTCTTCACGTCCCACAAACGCGGCGGAACATCCATTTTGCAACTGAATTGTTTGATCTCGCCGTCTACTGTAAGACGACACATCAAGGGCAGATCGCCGTTGGGGCGGGCGCTGCCTTTCTTCACATAAAATAAGACCCGAAACGTGCTTCGCATAATAACCCGATTTTTGGTTACAAAATTAATACCTGTCGGGTCGTTTGTCAAGATGTAAAATTACGCAAAACACAGTAAAAGAACATGTTACATACCAACAACGAAGTGAATTCCGCGTAATGATCTGGTAACGATTCTTATCCCGCAATAGGCCGTAAAACCGCTGCCAGACAATTTCCACACGATGTAATTTAGCGCACTATTGACTGTAAATCAACATCATACACCTTTCGTTGCGCTATCCTGCTCTTCTTCTGAAAGTTTATTTTATCTTCGAGGTTTCCTACGACCTGTTACAATGAAATGAGTTTTCAGCACCACGCTTTCTGTTTAATTAAATCCAAACATTAATCGTCGCGTTGGTGCTGGGGCGACAACCTAAACTTATTCAATTATGAAAAAGTTGTTTCTATTGGTGGCTCTATTCGCCACAACTGCCTTTGTCGCCTGTTCCGATGACGACGATAAAGTGCAAATCAATTTGGATGAACTTGTCGGAACGTGGCGTTACACACATTCCGTCGGTTATGAAATCGACGAGGGTGTAAAAGACGAGTGGAACGAGGACATGAACGATGCGCAAATCTATTTCGTGTTCAATTCCGATAATACTGGGTCTTACAAGGAAATGGATTCATCGGAAAGCATCGACTATTCGGTGTCGTCCAATAAAAAACTGACGGTGCGATATAGCCAATACGGCGACCCGCAAACCTTTACAATTAAGGAACTGACGGCATCGACCCTTAAATTGGAGTACCATGAAAAGGGCGATAACTGGGAAGAATACGAACTTAAAACATTCAGCAAACGATGAAAAAGATACTTTTGCTTGCCGCCGTTATGTTTGCGGCTGTTACGTTCTCGGCCTGCTCCGATGATGATGACAAAGACGAAAAAAATTCAATCATTGGTAAGTGGGAATACACGCATCTTACAGGCTACGATAACGGTGTGATTGTCGTAGATAAAGATATTCCCAAAGACGACGAACCGATGCACTATCTGACATTTAATAGTAATGGAACTTGGACGGAGGAATACCCGAATTCAGGGCATACGTCAAAAGGGACATACTCAATAAGCGGAGAAAAACTTACAAAAATTTATCACGACGATAAAGACGACGGTTATACCGAGCAGTCAGTTATCGAAATGACGAACTCCACAACGCTTAACATTATCGACATCGACGAGGAAGACGGTTACAACGGGAAAGAGGTTCGTACTTATAAGCGCATCTGATTCTGATTTACTTTACAGACTTGAACAAAGCGGTTTATTTCATACCATTTGTCCAAGTTTGTCTTTTCTTTCCGAGTGACAGGCTTTGTGAAAAGGTTAATCTATAAGACCCTTTTGCAGAGTTTGTCACTTTTTTGTTTTGCATATTTGATAACTTTTAAATACTTTTATATATAAATTATTTAGTCCTTAATAGTAGATAGAAATATAGACCGAAATACTACAAACAAATAATATCACAAATTATGATGAAAGGAGATTATGTCCTGTTTAAAGGTGAGGTTGCAAAAATTACAAGAGTAGCCAAATATTATGATGTTGTTGATGCACAGCAGCATAAGACAGATAATATCACATTACATCAACCGAATATCATTATTAACGAAAATGTTTTGCTGGCATGTGGGTTCACCCAAGATGTAGAAAACAAACATATTTTCACTTACCACTTGGCTGATAAAGACTTGATAATTATTGGAGATATAACTTTTGATTTGTCGCCATTAAATAAAATCTGCAATATTGCATTCTCGATTCACGCAGACTTCATGAGAATCAGCAAACAGATTATCGTGTTAAGCGAGTTGCAAGATTTTATTAGAATTAATACGGGTCAAGAATTACCAATTAATGTAGAGCTACTTGCAAAAGCTGTACAATGATTATTCTATCACTATGTGACAGATTTCGTGAAAAGGTTAATCTATAAGACTCTTTTGCAAAGTTTGTCACTTTCTTGTTTTGTTTATTTCGCTAATAATCTTATCTTTATAAAGATAAAAACAACATAACATTTTGCGCAATATGAACAGATACAAACAACCGAAAACAGAATGAAAGACCGAAACATGGGAAGATAGACAGATAATCCAAAAGACGGTCAGATTCAGCCAAGCAGAGGGAATAGCTCTGCTTGTCGAGAAACCCAAAGACGGAATATATCCCGAAACATTTATCTACTTGTTTGCCCCTAATATGGCGAACATAGCAAAGCCCGTCGAAATTGTCCTTGCAAAAAATCGACGCTATATATTCGGATGAAAGTGCAAACTTAAAGACATGGACGAGATAATCGGCATAATGGCACGCAATGAGGTAGGGATAGAGGGAACAGACGAACAGGTGAGTTTGTTCGACTACCATGTAAAAGCCAATACGATTCTATTTCAATACAGCACACCCGACGGACGGGACGAGGTAGTGAAATTCCCGTTAGCAGGATTCTGCGAAAATTATCTGATGCAATTTGCCCAATAATTTAGTGGAGTTGAATTGCATCGTATCTATAAAGGTTAAGGAGAGAGGGCCGAAAAAATGCGGCGTTTTTCCTTTGACAACGACAAGTGACAAACTAAAAACGAGGGGCTATATAATTACCCTTTCGACATAGTTTGTCACTTTTTCTATTTATCAAATAATCAACTAATTCACTTAATTTATTAACCCAACTTTGGGATAAACGAATTACCCGAAATGTTTAAACCAATGTTTAAACCGCGCCGAACAACAGTACGAAAAAGAGAAATTCATCGACAAAATTCACAACCGTAACTATCTGTTAATCAACGCCGCCCTACATTTGCACCTGCAATTCGGCACCGTAGCTTAATTGAATAGAGCATCTGACTACGGATCAGAAGGTTACAGGTTTGAGTCCTGTCGGTGTCACGAAGAGGGAGCAAAGAAAGTTGCTCCCTCTATTGTTTTTTAGCGAGTTACATCGCTGAAACCAAACTCTTTCGGCAATGCAGGTAGTTTTTCCGTGTCTCGTTTCAAGCCTGTTTTTCCTCGGTTCTCACCGTTTATGTAAACCAAGGTGCAAACCGATTGTATCGGTTAAACATAATAATGTGCCGGACAGTGAATAAACCTGCCGGATTTTATGCCTTTTCACCCAGAAAAAAAGAAAAGCCGGTGATAACGCTATTTATGAAACAAATAATCATTAACTTTATCAGAAAAACATCCCCCAATGAAAGAAACCACTAATTTCGATGATTTTTCGGTAAAAAAAGCGATCTCGCTTGCGAAAACTTTTGCAAAAGACGCTTACACGAAAGAATTAGGAGTCGTCCTGAGTGTGGCATTTAGAGATATACGCAATCTACCGGCATTGAAATTTAACCAGAACGAGCCCATCCCCCTCAAAGAATATGTCAAGAAGTGGGTTGCACGATATCTATCAGGATACAATGGCAGGCCGTCCAAACGGCAGGGCAAAAAATCCCAAACAAAACCGGATCCTGCCGTAAAATTAATTCTCCGAACCCGAAGAGAAGATATCGACGACAATTTCGCAGATACACTTGAAAAAGGGCACTCCATCATGATGACAATCGAGGGGATGGTCGGCAATCTGCTCGAAGAATATCTGGCGACAATTTTACACCCGTATGGTTGGTATTGCTGCTGGGGAAGCACCATAGACGCGGTCGACTTTTGCAAGGAAGACGGCTCTTTACTCCAGGTGAAGACAAGCAGCAATTCGGAAAACAGCTCCAGCATCCGCGTGCGGAACGGAACAGAAATAAGAAAATGGTTTCGAAGATTTTCCAATAAAGCCAATAAATTCAACTGGGTCGCCCTAAACGAAATAATCGGCAGGGACATATTCAGCGAAGAAAATTCTGAACGAGAATTCAGGGATTTCATTACCCGGACGATCCGAGAGAATCCCGGCTGCATCTACACCCCCGAAAAGTGCCATATCGAAGATGTTCAGATGGAGCTGTTGTAATTCCCAAAAACAATCGAACCTTTCATTCCGGATCGGTTCGATTGTTATTATAACGACTATCGCGCTCCCGGCATTTTAATAATTCATTTTCTATCCGACTTGTTATTTTCCATAGGAAATTTGTTTTAATGGAAAATAATTCATATCTTTGCATCGTTCTTGATACAGAAGAACGATAAAAACGGATAAAGCCCATGAAAAAACTATTATTGACCACGATGTGCATGCTCGGCCTGGCAGCCTGCGCAAACGGCAGCAACAAGGAAAACAACACTAAAAAAGAGAATACCATGAAAACGATCGCACTGACCAAGGCGGATTTCCTGACCAAAGTCGCAAATTACGAAACGAACCCTACCGCGTGGAAGTACCTCGGCGACAAACCGGCGCTCATAGACTTCTATGCATCGTGGTGCGGCCCCTGCAAGGCGCTTGCCCCGGTTCTGGAAGAGCTGGCTGCCGAGTACGGCGACAGCATCTACATCTACAAGGTGAATACCGAAGAGGAGCAGGAGCTCGCCGCCGCATTTGGCATCCGCTCGATCCCGACGCTGCTTTTCATCCCCACCAGCGGTAAGCCCCAGATCGCACAGGGTGCCCTGCCCAAGGCGTCGCTCAAGGAAGCTATCGACCAGGTACTGCTCAACAAGTAAACAGGCATGGCACTCACCGTAGACAATCTCCGCTGCCCGCAGAACCACCGGTGCCCGCTGCTTTTGGTCTGTCCCGTCGGGGCGATCACCCAATCGGGGTTCGGGCTTCCGGCAATCGACCCGGAGAAATGTATCGAATGCGGCAAATGTATCGGGCACTGCGGCAAACAGGCCATACGCAAACCGGCAGACAATGGAAAAACTGTGTAGGATCCGCGAGCTGCAACGGGCCGTCAACCGGTTCGAAGCGGCACTCGAACGCTCGCACGGGATCTGCCTGAACGAAGGCATGGCCTTATGCAGCCTTTCGAAAGCCGGACGTCTCTCCTGCGGGGAGCTGGGCGAAATGCTGGGTCTTACTCCGTCGAACACCTCGAAGGTGCTCCGCTCGGTCGAAGGGAAAGGCTACGTAAACCGGGAGTTGGGTACGAACGATAAGCGGCAGATGTACTTTTCGCTGACCGAAAAGGGCCGCGGGCTCCTGGGAAGCATAAATTGTGAAGAAATCGAAACGCCCGAATTACTGAAAACACTATTCGGGGAATAATGACGCAAACGGGGCAGCCGGTCTTTCGGGATCGGCTGCTTTTTTATACCCGTTCCTGCCAGTCGGCATTGTATGGAAGGATGCCATATTACAATTTTTTTCAAAAACACTTATTTATATAATATTTTAAATATCAAATACCGTTTTATGTGATTTTTTATCATTAAAAGTGAATTTTTAATTAAAAATTCCTTAAATTTGTAAAAACAGCATAACTGCACGACCTCATGGCAAAACGGGAATTATTACTCGGAGACGAAGCCCTCGCACTGGGGGCGCTCCACGCAGGATTGTCGGGTGTCTATGCCTATCCGGGCACACCTTCGACCGAAATCACCGAATATATACAAGGACATCCGCTCACCGCCGAACGAGGCATCCACTGCACATGGTCGACCAATGAGAAGACGGCGATGGAGGAGGCGCTGGGCATGTCGTTCGCCGGAAAACGCGCCTTGGTGTGCATGAAACATGTGGGCATGAACGTCGCCGCCGACGCCTTCGTCAACTCGGCGATGACGGGAGCCAACGGCGGACTGGTCGTCGTAGCGGCCGACGACCCCTCGATGCACTCGTCGCAGAACGAGCAGGATTCACGCTTCTACGGCAAGTTCGCCCTTGTCCCGACGTTCGAGCCCTCCACGCAGCAGGAGGCCTACGAGATGGTGCAGGCCGCGTTCGATTTCTCGGAAAAATACCGCATCCCCGTACTGATGCGCCTTACGACCCGCATGGCCCACTCGCGCGCCATGGTCGAACCGCGCGAGGCACGCCCCGAGAACAGCCTCGCCTATCCCGCCCGGACGCGCCAATGGGTGCTGATGCCGGGCAATTCGCGCGTAAGATACGAGGCATTGCTCGCCGACTATGCCCGCTTCGAAGAGGAGGCGGCTGCAAGCCGCTTCAACCGTTACGCCGACGCTGAAGACAAATCGCTGGGCATCATCGCCTGCGGCATTGCCTACAACTACCTCATGGAGAACTACCCCGACGGATGCCCGCACCCGGTGCTCAAAATATCGCAATACCCGCTTCCGCAGGAACTCGTGCGCCGCATGGCGTCGGAATGCAAGGCGTTGCTCATCATCGAGGAGGGACAACCCGTCGTCGAAGAAGCCCTGCGCGGCATCCTGCCTGCGCCCGTTGAGATCCGCGGCCGCATGTCGGGCGAACTGCCCCGCACCGGGGAACTGACTCCGGACAGCGTACGCACGGCCCTGGGGCTCGCCCCGCACGCGACCCTCGCCGCCAGCGGCATCGTCGTCCCCCGTCCGCCCGCATTGTGCCAGGGTTGCGGCCACCGCGACATGTATACGGCACTGACGGAGGTAGCAGGCGAATATGAAAATGCCAAGGTATTCAGCGACATCGGCTGCTACACGCTGGGGTGGCTCTCGCCGTTCCATGCCATCGACACCTGCGTCGACATGGGCGCCTCGATCACGATGGCCAAAGGCGCAGCCGACGCCGGACAGCACCCCGCCCTGGCCGTCATCGGCGACTCGACCTTCACCCACTCGGGGATGACCGGGCTGCTGGACGCCGTGAACGAGGGGACGAACATCACGGTCGTCATTTCGGACAACCTCACCACAGGCATGACCGGAGGCCAGGATTCGGCCGGCACGGGACGCCTCGAGCAGATATGCGCCGGCCTGGGCGTCGACCCCGCCCACATCCGCGTCGTAGTGCCACTGCCCCGAACCCGCGAAGAGATGAAGGCCATGCTCCGCGAAGAGATCGCCTTCGACGGCGTCTCGGTCATCATCCCCCGCCGCGAATGCATACAGACCGCCAAACGGCACAACGCAACCAAACAGAAACAATAGCGACACGCCCGGCGCGGCGACCGCCCGGCGGCAAAACCCTAAAAACAGGCAAACCATGAAACGCGACATCATACTCTCGGGCGTAGGGGGACAAGGCATCCTCTCGATCGCCACCGTCATCGGCAGGGCTGCCCTCGACCAGGGGCTGCACATCAAGCAGGCCGAAGTCCACGGCATGAGCCAGCGGGGCGGCGACGTGCAGTCGAACCTGCGCATCTCGTCGGATGAAATCGCCTCCGACCTCATTCCGCGGGGTGCCGCCGACCTGATCATCTCGCTCGAACCAATGGAAGCACTCCGCTACCTGCCGTGGCTTTCGACCGGGGGCTGGGTCATCACCAACACCGCCCCGCTGGTCAACATCCCCGACTATCCCGATGCCGATACGCTCGGGCGGGAGATAGCCTCCCTGCCGCACAGCGTGGCGCTCGACGTGGATGCCATCGCCCGCCAGGCCGCATCGCCCCGTGCCGCCAACATCGTGCTGCTGGGCGCCGCAGCACCGTTCCTGGGCATCGCACCCGAAAAACTCGAAGCGGGCATACGCGCCATTTTCGCCCGCAAGGGCGACGCCATCGTCGACACGAACCTCGCGGCATTCCGCGCTGGCTACGCATACGCACAAAAACAGACCGCACAATGGGAAGGCTGCCGATAGACCGCTCCGTGCTCGACTCCGCGCTGGAGCGCATGGACATTGCGGACATCGCCCAGGCGACGATCCGCCAGTCGGGCGACATAGCCCGCATCATGGAAACACAGACGGGGATGGAATTCCTGCACCTCGAAATGGGCGTGCCGGGGCTTCCGCCCGAAAAGGCGGGGGTCGAAGCCGAATGCCGGGCGCTACAATCAGGCGTGGCGTCGCAGTATCCCAACATGTTCGGCATCCCGGAGCTCAAGACACAGGCCTCGCGGTTCCTCAAGGCGTTCCTCGACGTCGACATCGCCCCGCAGGGCTGCATTCCGACCGTCGGATCGATGCAGGGCAGCTTCACCACCTTCCTGCTCTGCTCGCAGCTCGTGCCCGGGAAGGATACGATCCTCTTCATCGACCCCGGGTTCCCCGTGCAGCGCAACCAGGTGCAGATCCTCGATATCCCCAGCGCGTCGTTCGACATCTATGAATACCGCGCCGAAAAACTGGGCCCGAAGCTGGAAAGCTACCTCGCACAGGGCAACATCGCCGCCATCGTCTATTCGAACCCCAACAATCCGGCGTGGATATGCCTCACCGAGGATGAGCTGCGTACGATCGGCGAGCTGGCTACCCGATACGACGCCATCGTCATCGAAGACCTCGCCTACCTTTGCATGGACTTCCGCAAACCCCTGGGACGCCCCTTCGAAGCGCCCTACCAGGCCACCGTGGCCAGGTACACGGACAACTACATCCTGATGATCTCCGGCTCGAAGATATTCAGCTACGCCGGCCAGCGCATCGCCATCGCAGCCATCTCCGACAAACTCTACCCGCGGCACTACCCCGCGCTCAAACAGCGCTACGGCATGGGGCGCCTGGGCGACGCCTATGTCCTGACGTTCCTCTATGCCGCCTCGTCGGGCACGAGCCACTCGGCGCAGCACGCTCTGGCGGCGATGTTCCGCGCTGCGGCCGACGGGCAGCTCGATTTCGTGGGCGAAACCTCGGAATACGCCCGGCGCGCCCGCCTCACCAAGGAGATCTTCCAGCGCCACGGCTTCCGCATCGTCTACGACAAAGACCAGGACGAAACCGTCAGCGACGGATTCTTCTACACCGTCGGCTACGGCGGACTCTCCAGCGCGGAGCTGCTGAGCGAACTGCTCCTCTACGGCATCTGCGCCATATCGCTCACATCGACCGGCAGCCGCCAGCCGGGCATCCGGGTCTGCGTTTCGCAACTGAACCGCCCCGAGCAGTTCGAGCTGCTCGAAACACGCCTAACCGCCTTCGGGCAAAACCACCGATAAGCCTATGCGATTCACGACAGCCGCCGAAGCCGTAAAGCTCATCCGCCCGCACAGCAGCGTCTACATTCAGGGCAGCACCTCGATCCCCGAAGTGCTCGTCCGCGCCATGACCGACCGCGCCGCCGAGCTCACCGATGTCACGCTCTACTCCGGATTCGCCGTCGGGAGGGCAGACGCCCCCTATTGCAGCCCCGAATACAAGGATACGTTCCTGGTCAACAGCCTGTTCGTGGCCAATAACATCCGCCGCTGGCTGGCCCAGGGCTACGGACAGTCGATCCCGGCCTTCCTGGGCGAAATCCCGGGGCTGTTCCGCGACGGGACGCTGCACGTCGACGTGGCAATCCTCAACCTCTCGCGCCCCAACGAGGAGGGCTACTGCTCGTTCGGCGTCTCGGCCGACCTGGCCGTTTCGGCCGTGGAATGCGCCAGGACAGTCATTGCGCAGGTCAACACGGCCATGCCGTTCTCCTACGGCGACGCCGTGATCCACCTCTCGCGCGTCGCCGCGGCCGTCGAGGTCGACGACCCGCTGGTCGAGGTGCCCTCGGCAACCCCCACCGACATCGAACGCAGGATCGGCAACCACATCGCCAAACTGATCCCCGACGGAGCGACATTGCAGATCGGCGTGGGCGGAATCCCCAATGCCGTGCTGGCCGCGCTCACGGGCCACAAACACCTCGGGCTGCATACCGAGGCGATGACCGACGGCGTGCTGCCGCTGCTCGAAAGCGGCGTGATCGACAACTCGCTCAAACGGGTCATGCCCGGCGTAACGGTCGCCTCGCTGGCGCTGGGATCGCGCCGGCTGTACGATTATATGGACTACCGCAAAGACCTCGTGATGAAGGATGTGGCATGGACGAACGACCCGTTCCGCATCCGCGAGAACCCGCGCGTGATGGCGATCAACTCGGCCGTCGAGGTCGACCTCACGGGGCAGGTCTGCGCCGACTCGGTCGGTGAGCGCATCATTTCCGGCGTAGGCGGGCAGCACGATTTCATGTACGGAGGAGCCCTGTCGGAGGGCGGGAAAACCTTCATCGCCATCCCGTCGACTACTCTCAAGGGCGAATCGAAAATCAAGGCGCTGCTGACGCCCGGCGCGGGCGTCGTGACGACCCGCCACATGGTACAGCACATCGTAACGGAATACGGCGTTGCGCACCTGCGCGGCCGCAACCTCGCCCAGCGGGCGCGGGCATTGATCGCCGTCGCCCATCCCTCGGTGCGCGAAAAGCTGGAAAAGGCCGCCTGCGAACGCTTCGGCTACTCGTTCCTCAGGCTCAGATAGGGACGCCCGGCCTCTTCGAAGAGGGCGACACGCTTATTCTGCATTTTTCCACCCGGCAAGCCGGCAAGGAATAGCGTAAAAAGCGTGATTCGTCCGGAATAATATAAAACGACGATCCATGCGCTGGAAATACCTCTTTTTCGACCTCGACGGAACGCTCACCGACCCGATGCCGGGTATCACCCGTTCGGTGCAGTACGCCCTGCGGCATTTCGGCATCGAGGCCGACGACCCCACGGCGCTGTGCCCCTTCATCGGGCCGCCGCTGCGCAATTCGTTCCGCGAATTCTATGACATGAGCGACGCCGATGCCGAGGTGGCTGTCGAAAAATACCGCGAATATTACGCCCCGAAAGGAATTTTCGAAAACAGGCTCTACGAAGGGATCCCCGAGTTGTTACGCGACCTGCGGGCGCATGGGGCGACACTGGTCGTGGCGACCTCGAAACCTACCCGTTTCGCGGAGCAGATTGCCCGGCATTTCGGGTTCGCGGACGACTTCGCGCTTATCAGCGGCAGCACGCCCGACGGCTCGCGCGACGCCAAGGCCGACGTAATCCGCCATGCACTCGCCACGCTGGGCATCGACGACCCCGCCCGTGCCGTGATGATCGGCGACCGCCGCCATGACGTCGAAGGCGCAGCCGCAACGGGGCTTGCCGCCATCGGCGTACTGTGGGGTTACGGCAGCCGCGAAGAGCTTCAGACCGCAAAACCCGCATTTATTGCGGAAGATATTCCCGCCCTGCGGCAGTTGCTTCTGGGATAGGCGCGGACAGGAGCCGGAGCCGGAGGCCGACCCCAAACGCGTAACAGAGACGGAGGCCGAAGGCAAAAGCCCGACGAAACCGGATACGGGCGCCGACCCCAAACGCGCGACGGATACGCTGACGGACACCGATTCCAAAAGCCATACGGATACGGACACCGGACAGCTATGCCCCTGCAACAAAAGCAGACCTGCCAATTGGCAGGTCTGCTTGACACGTCGGGATGCCGCGGTTACCACCGGCACACCGGGTTATTTTGCGAACTTCATTTCGTTGAGCAACCACCCGGCGTCGGCATACTTGTCGATCACCCACATCACATAGCGGATATCCACGCACACCGTGCGCGCCAATTCGGGATGGAACCACACATCGCCGGCCATCGACTCGCGGTTGCCGTCGAACGCAAGCCCTATAAGGTGCCCCCTGCCGTCGAGTACGGGGCTGCCCGAATTGCCTCCCGTAATGTCGTTGTCGGTCAGGAAATTGACATAGAGCGTACCATTCTCGCCCCAGCGTCCCCAGTCCCGTTTGGCGATCAGCCGCCGCATACGGTCGTCGACACGGTATTCGTATTCGTCAGGGTTGTACTTCTCCATATAGCCCGCGATCGTCGAACGCGAATCGTAATGCACGCCGTCCGAAGGGTTCAGGGGCTGCACGTTACCGTAGGTCAGGCGCATGGTCGAGTTGGCATTGGGATACTGCGCCAGTCCTTCCGAAGCACGGAAATCGTAAAGCAGGTCGGCATAGCGGCTCTCGCTCCGCCCGACATGCGCACGGCCGCGCTTCTCGGCCTTGTCCACACCGCCCGTAAAACGCTGTACGGTGACCGATTCGGTAAGCGCCACCATGGGGTCGCGGCGTATCTCGGCCACCGACCGGTTCTTCGAGAAATAGGCATCGTAACGCACGGGGTCGCTGCAAAACGAAGCATCGAACGCCGCACGCGCCATACGGTCGGCATCGCCTCCCGCCTGGTCGTACATCGCCTGCAACTGCACGCCCCACATCTCGCGCGGCACGTTGGCCGTGAAGTTCACCACCATCCGCGCCAACAGGTCGCGGTCGGTCGCGGCATCGTAGTTACGGCGCAAGCGGCCGCTCCCGGCCACGACGCTTCGGGCATCCTTCGAATCCACGATCAGCGAGTCCTGCTTCAGCCGTTCGAGTTTGCCAAGGTACGACGACACGCGGTTGGCCACGAGCAGCGCCTCGCTGGGGCCGAGCCATGCCTCGCGGAAATAATTGAGGTTGCGCTCGGCGCCCTGCCGCGCCTTGTAACCGCGCGCGAGCTCTTCGAGCAACGTCCCGTCCTCGGCCTTGCGGGCGGAATCGGCCTCGATCCAACGCTGCAGGCGTTCCTCCTCGGCCTCACGGATCGCCACGACGTCGAAACGGCGCAGGCATTTGTTCTCCCACTTGGCGTAGTCGGCGTAGTTGCTCAGGCCGAAATAAGCATCCGAATACTCCATGCGCACCCGCGGATCGCGTTCCATATGGCGTTTGAGAATATCCATCCGGTCATGGCGGTTGGCCACGACGATCGGGTTCCGGACACGCTGCTTCTCGGCCACGGCGAACGACGACGCATAGCGGTTCGTACGCCCCGGAAATCCGATCACCATCGCGAAATCGCCGTCATGCACGCCGCCCGTGGCGACCTGCAACACGCGGCGGGGTTTGAGCGGCACGTTGTCGGCGGAATAGGCCGCAGGGCGTCCCTCCCGGTCGGCATAGACGCGGTAAAGCGCGAAATCGCCCTTGTGCTGGGGCCAGCCCCAGTTGTCGTAATCGCCGCCGAAGGCACCGATCGACGCAGGCGGCGTACCCACCAGCCGCACATCCTTGTAGATGTCGTAGTAGAACATCAGGTACATTTTGCCGCCCCACATCGAGTAGCACGACACCTCGCACTCCGTTTCCCGACCGTAGCGCCCTTCCAGTTCGGCATAGAGGCGGCGCGGGGCCATCATGCCCCATTTCCCGGCGGCTTTCATCTCCTCCTTGAGCGCATTGGCCTCGTCGGTCACGTCGACCACCTTGCGCACGAACCACACGGTCTTGCCGGGGACGGGAATCTCCTCATCGCGCGTGCGTGCCCAGAATCCCGTTTCGAGCAGGTTGCATTCGGGCGTCGACAGGGCGCAGATGTCGCTGTAAGCCACATGGTGGTTGGTAATCATCAGCCCCTGGTCGGAAATCATGCTGCCCGTCCCCATGCCGCCGTCGACTGCCACCACGGCATCGGCCAGCGCAGCCGATTTCTCGTTGTAGATCTCCTTATCCTTGATTTTCAGTCCCCGGGCCTTCATCTGCGGATAAATCTCCGCCAGCCGGTGCATCAGCCACATGCCCTCGTCGGCCATCGCAGGCTGCATACAGAGCAGCACAACGGCCAGACAGGCTATCCATCTTCTCATATTCTTCATTTTTCACCAATGGGAAAGAACCTTTTTCCCGGTTCTCCCCACATTCGGTCTGTTTTTAAAAACCGACAACAAAAATTCAATCCTCAGCATCGGCTCCGACAATGGCCGGCAAATTGACCCTGATAAAATCGTCCAATTCCTTTCCCCTCATCAAAACGAACGTGGAGTCGATCCGGTACATTTTATCCAAGGCGTATTCGGCCTTTTTTCGCACCGCGGCGGAATCTGCCGCCGGCATCGTCCGCATAAATGCCGCGACATTGACTTCGTAATACTTTTCGAACAGCTCGCGGCAGTTCGTATTTTTCGCACGAGCACATCCTGCAAGTACGAAAACCGCCAACGAAACCACAGACAGCAATCCGAATATCCTGCATGAAACAGTCATTTTTGCAGCCGTTTTTTCAATTACTCTCCAACCGTTTTCCCCGGATTGGTGAACTTCAGCCGCGGGTCGGCCTCCTTGAAGGTGCCGTCAGCCATGCGCAGCGTCCATTTTTCGGCCTGGAAAACCTCTTTCCACAGCTTCGCGTCGTCCCACATCGACTTCACATAGCGGATGCGCATCACGGGCTTCATATCCCGCAGGACGAAATCCACGGACACGATGCCGTCCGTACACGAAAGGAAGCTCTTGAAATAGGGGAACGCATTGCGGATCGGCATCTTCTCGATACCGGGGAATACCATCTCGTAGACCGCCTTGGGGAACTGCTCGTCGTCCCCCCACTTCTCCTGGTTGGCAACGAACCTGCCCGCGAGCTTCTCCACATCGCGGAACATGATCTGCGCAAACTCCTCGCGCGAAACCTGTCCGGCGACCGCATAGCTTTTAAGCACCGTATGCATCGGGATCACCTTCTCGCTCTCCTTGGTCGGGATGACCAGTTCCTTGGCGTCGATCGCCTCCCCGAACATTTTTTCGGTAATACCGGCGGCCGGATCGACGTAGACCGTCACATCCACCGGACAGGCGAACTCCGACGTGAAGCCGTAGACTCCCTCGATCTTCTGGAGCACCATGCCGAAATAGATCATATCCATCCGGTCGTGGAGCCCTTCGACGCCGAGCTTCACCACGTCGAGCATCGGCACCTGCTCGCCCGGCATGGCATATTTGCGCAGCGTCGGCGCAAAGATCGCAGCCTGTATCTTCAGCGTATCGGTGGCAGCCGGGTCGTAAAGCACCTCGACGCCATGGCGGCGTACGAAGGTCTTGACGCCGTATACGCCCTGCACGGCCTGCATCTTGGCCGAAAAAGCCTTCGACGAACCGAAGCACTTGATCGTCTGCAAGCCCTCCATCTCGAACGTCTGCAGGTTCTCGACCTTCTCGTAGTCGCCCCACTTCTCGTCGATCGTCGGCAGTTCCATGGTGGAACCCAGCCATATGGCCAGGAAGAAGAGCACCACGGCCAGCAACCCGGGCACCCAGCGCAGCGAACGGCGGCCGTTGACCTGCAAGGCATCCTTGGCACACGCACCGATGCAGTTGCCGCACAACGTACAGTCGACATGCTTCACCTTCACATAGTCATGGATCGGAAGCTGATAGGGACATTTCTTTTCGCACAGTCCGCAATTATTGCAGGTGTTCAAGTCCCGCTTGATGTACATCAGGGGGAAGGTGCAGCTGCGCATCTTGGCGATCTCGACGATATAGGCGGCAAGACATGCGCCGCCGATCGTCCATACCCATGCGTTCGCAACGCCCAGCGCACCGAGCGCCCAGCCGCCGAGGGCGGCGATCACGAACAGCAGCGTGAATTTGAAAATGTTGCTGGCAGCTCCCAGCGGACAGATATACTTGCACCAGAACATCTTCACCACGAAGCCGCCCAGGAGCAGCAGCGCAAGGCTCGTGAGCGACATCCAAAGCACGATTTCGCCCTTGAAACCCGTAGCCACGGCATAGAACGGGTCGAGTTTCTTGCAGAACAGCTCGCTCGACGAGAGCGTGAAATAGAGGATCGTGAAGAGCAGCACGTACTTCACCACGCGCAGCAGCTTGTCGACGATGCTGCCCGAAGGGACATCGACCTGCAGGTGCAGTTTTTTCCCGGCACGCCCCATCCACTCGCCGACGGTGCCCAGCGGACAGAGGTATCCGCAAAAAAGTTTGCTGAACAGAATCACTCCCACGGCGAGCACGAGGCCCATCATGATCTGGAGCATCGACATCGAGCAGGCCAGCGAGTTGTTCACCACATAGGTGCCGAAAGCCTGCAACCCGCCAAAAGGACAATATGCCTCGACATCGACGGGTTTGTCGCTCAATTTGGCCCAAAGCACCGTGCCCGCAATGGCGGCCAGTACGCCCCATTGCAGCAGGTGCTTCAGATAATTAGGTTTACGTTTCATTTATTGTTGTTTGTGTTGTGTGTGTTTGTGTGTGCGGGGGTGAGGATCACTCCTTGTCCTTGATACAGCGGACGGGAGCGGCGCAATAACCACCCTGGTAAGCGATTGTCATGCGATTGTAACTCTTGTTGTAAGTTATCATACCGGCATAATACTGGATGTTCTTGATGCCGCTTTCCGGATCGTCGGCCGTATTGTATGTAACCTTGTAACCCGTCGAGCTGGGGAAATATCCCATGCCGAACGCCGAAGCGTCGGCAGCCGAGACCGTGGCCATATAGGCCGGGGTCGCCGTGGCGCTCGCCGCATTGATATAGCCGCAGCCCGCAATATTGAAACCGTCCTTGTTGAGCGCGGCAATCGAACCGCCGCTCTGCGTCTTGTCGAAATAGGGCGACGTCGGGTCGGACAGGCTGCCGCTGCCGACACCCGCCAGCTTGAGCCACTCGGCCATCGTCGGGATATGCCACCCGTCGGGGCAGATGCCCTGCGCACCCTCGTATTGGTCGAAATTGGTGCCCGTCATCTCGCCGGTCATTCCCAGCATCACGGGATAGCTGTACAGCAGGCCCGCGGTCTCAGTCAACGACAGGTCGGCGGCTTTCGAGAGGTTGCAGGGGTACCACACCCCGTTGCCGTCCTTCGGGTCGCTCGATATGGTTTTGCCTTCGGGAACATAGCGCAGGTTCTCGGCCATCCACGTGCGGCCGTCCTTGAGCGTGACGATCTTGTACTTCACGCCGCCCCACTCGACGGTCGGGGTCTCCACTTCGCCGTCGCCGTCCGGCAGCAGGTCGTCTCCGTCAACCCAGCCCGCGATCGGGCCGCTGAATTTCACCTGGATGTCAGCCGGCTGCACGTTGCAGTCCATGCGGCGGTTCTCACCCGACTTGAGGTCGGTCGTGCCGAGCGTCTGCGTACGCATCTTACCATCGGCCGTGGTGACCGTAACCTTGAGCTGCACACCGTTTTGCGGCACCAGCAGCGCGTAGTAAACTTTCTCGGCAGTGGCCGTATTGGCGGTCACGTCGGATGCCTCGGCACCCGCCTTGGCCGTAAAATCGCCCGTGGCAGGATCGAGCACACCGGTGCCGACAGCACCCTTGATGACGATGTCCCGGATGTCGAAACCCGATTCGTTCGTCACGCTGATGACGATCCGCGACATTTTGTGCTTGAAGGTCATCTGCGTGGACGACAGCGTGGGCTTGACCCCCGTCTTCACGGCCACGATCAGGTCGGAAGCCGTGTAGTTCGCACCGCTCTGATCCGCCTTTACCGAAAACTCCGCAGGCGCCGCGGCACCGGCCTGGTAGGGATAATAGGCGAAGAGCGTCGAGGTGGCGTCGACATCTTCGTACCAGAGGAAACCCTCGGTCTTGAAATCCGTACCGTCGAACGACATCTCCTTGTTCGCCACGAACGCCGAACCGTCCGCCGTCATCGTGATCGTGAGGCCGACCTTGTCGTTCAGCTCGAAATCGGTGTCCGTCGCCCGCGTGCCGGACGACATGCTTGCCGGCGTCAGCGCAGGGTTGGCGATCGTCGGGGTGATGCGCACCTGCTTGTCGCCCGTTCCGGTGCTTTCTTCCTTCGAGCAGGCGGTGAAAGCCATCGCCGCGACTGCCATCAATGTCAAAATCTTTTTCATAATCTATCCTTTTGAATTTAAAAATTATATCCTACACTCAGCGTCGCCGCGACCCGGTTGGGCTGCGCGACGTATTCCAGTCCGAAACCGTGTTCGTAACGCGCGAACACGTCGACATAGAACCGTTTGATATTGCGCCGCAGCCCGAGCGCCGCCCCCAGCCGTTTGGCCGTGAGGTATTCGTTTTCGTAATCGTAGTAAGCGGTCAGCTGCCCGGGATATTCGCCCGGCTGCACGCCGGGGGTTTCGAACTGCGTTTCACACTCCGAGAAACCTCCCAGGCGGTAATCCGCCGCGAGGGTCAGCTCCCAGAGGCCGAACGTGCGGATCAGCGAGGCATATATCTTGGTAAAGTGGAGCTTCTGCCCCTTGACATAGGGGTACATCAGCGTCGATTCGCGGTTGAGCTGCGAATAACCGACCCCGGCACGCAAATCCGTATGCGGTGCCACGAACTCGTATTCGCCCCCAAGGTCGAGCCCCTTGCGCCCGAAAGTCGGTGTCGAACCGTGTATGGTGATGGTCTGCACGCCGTTGATGGTCTCGGTGGTGATGATGTTCTCGTCGGTGCGGAGCGTCTGCCAGTCGAGATTCACGCGCACGAAATGCCTGCGCAGTGCCGTTCCCAGCGACAGGGCGGCGTTCGCCGTCACCTGGTGCGTTTCGAACAGATGCCAGATAATGCGGCTCTCGCCCGTCTCGCCCTGCCTGTTACGGTAGGCGACGTCGGCATAGAACGGCCCGTATTGCAACTGGACGCCCGCCCCCTGCGTATTCTCGCGGACGGGGAATCCCGAAACGCCGTTGGTCGAGAGGTGTATGTCGGTGCTCCCCCACTTCTCCAGCGACCCGTAGAGCAGTCCCCGGTCGAAGAATGCCTCGTACAGGTCGGCACCGGGGCCCACGCCTTCCGCATCGACCTTCTCGCTGTTCGTACCCACGATATAGACCGCACCGGCGGCAAAACGCCCCGCGTGGTACATTATTCCGGGCGAAAATTCGAAATCCAGCCGTGTGTTCTTGTGGCGCAGGTCTTTGCGCTTGGCATAGTTGCGGGCTTCGAACTCTACGCGCAGGCCGCCTGTCCACCGGTTGCCCAGCACGGCCGACATACCGCCCGTGAAGGTATAATCCTCGCGCACCTTGCGCCCCGGCGTAAATTCGAGGATGTCCACCGGATAATACCCCGGTTCGGTGAACATCGAGCCGCACATGTTGCGGCCGTCGAAATAGTCGTAGCCGAACCCGCCCGAGAACGAGACCTTTTTCAGGTGGCGCACCGACTCGGTTTTCGCCCCGGCATTCCAGCTGTCGTCCGACGACGAATGGCCGGTCATCCCGCCGTTCTCCTTGGTGAAATAGATTTCGGCATAGGAACGGCTCAGGGAGTCCTGCCGGATACCCGCAGCGTTCGGGCCGCCGTTCCAGGGGTTGCGGCGGAAAATATAGTCGAAACGCTCCTGCGCCGTGGCAGCAGAGACGGCGGCCAACATCAGTATCGTTAAAATCCGTCTCATAGGCTAATCTCGCAAAGATTGTGTCTCACGCTCATAAAAATCGTTCGACGAGTTATTGGTATCCACGTACCTTTCGAAGCCGGCAGCCGCCGTGGCCGCTTCATCCAGCTTCCGGTGCAGGGTATGTCCCTGCGCCTTGGCCGAGAAGCCGACGTAACCGGCATCCACATCGGTGTGCAGGCGTTTGTGCTTGGTCGCCTCGGTCATGTTGCATACCTCGACGCCGTCCACGATCCAGTCGTCCCACGGTATCTTCGAATAGGTGATGCTGCCGCTCTGAACCGTCGACTGGAGGTCGTCGGCCAGATAGGCATCCAGATCGAACCCTTCGGGCGCCCGGAAAAGGATCACGGCGGGCGAATTCTGCGAGATCACGTAGACGACGGCCGTATTCGTCCCGGTCTTTTTCAGCACCTTCATGTAATGCGCCTGGTCGATCTGGTCGCCCGGGACAGGCGTGGGGTGCAACTTGTTGCCGGGATAGTATACCATGTCGTAGAGCACGAAACAGCCCTTGCGGTTGAGGTTCACCGACTGGGAATAGGTCTGCGTATGGTCGACGCCATGGTAGGCCACCACGACATCCTCGCCGGGTTGCAGCGGGAAATCCGTCCCCGAGCCCGGGAACATCCAGATACAGTCGGGTACGGCGGCGTAATCACGGAAAACGATGTTGCCCGAAGGGTCGGTGCTCGTCCAGGGATTGGCGGCCTGCGAGTTGTAGGGGGCGACCATCGCCAGGCACAGCCCGTCGAGGTAATAGGTTTCGAAACCGTTGTTGTGCAGGATGATATATTTGTCGTCGGCATAAGTCCCCGTCGCCGGCGGATCCTGCATGCAGCCGCCCGAGTAGATCTCCTTGATGAGGATCGTACCCGGCTTGGAAAATTTCAGCGCCACGTCGACTTCCTTGTCCTCGCCGACAAGGTCGACCTGCTCGATCGTACCGTTGAATACCGCCGAATCGTCGGGCAGGTCGAGCACCGAGAGACGGTAATGCCCGGCAGCGACGCGGAACCCGGCGTGGCCCTGCGCATCGGTCAGGGCGGTATAAACATTGCCCGTATTGCGGTCGGAGAGTTTCACCGCGACGCCTTCGCGCAGATAGCCAGCGTACCCCTCGGGATACACGGCCGTCACACGGAGTTCGCGCAGCGCACCGTCGTAAGGGTTCCTGTCGAACGACGTGCAACCGGCCACCAGCAGACAGGACAATATGCAAAGTATCTTTCTCATCGTTTTCAGAATTTAAGACGTACCGTAAGTCCGTAATAGAAATCGGGTGTGAAGACCGCCTTGACACCCGTGGCGTACGACGCGACGAAGGGCCGCGAATTGGTGAAGTTGTTGGCGTAGAACGAGACGGAGACATGGTCGCCGATCTCCTTCGTGATGCTCAGGTTGGCCGAGAAATAGGGGTCGTAGCCGTCGCCGTTGAAGGAGTAGGCATTGCCCGAACGCAACAGCAGGGAGGAGAAGGCCGGATCGTTCTTCTCGGCATCGGTGAAGGGATGGCGGTTGCCGTCGAGGTCGATGTAGGCCACAGGCCAGATCGCCGTATAGCTGTCGCCGTCGTAGATGCTCCCGCCGGTGGGGTTACGATCCTCGTCGACATTGAAGGCATACTCGCGCCCCCTGTACTCCGAGAGGTTCTGCGAGCGCTTCACGAGCGTGGCTTCGAGCCGCAGCGAGATGATCATACGGATCGAGGGCACATGCGTCGTGGCCGTGAGGTTCATATCCAGCGCATGCAGCTTCCGGCCGTTGTAGGTGACGTTGGAGCTGCCCCCGTTATCGAGATAAACCCCCACATAGGGGTAGAACTCGCCGCCGGTCGAGGTCGAGGGATAGTAGCATGCCTCACCCTCGTTGACGTATTTGGTATAGCCGTAAGCCCCGTCGAGCCGCAGCTGCGTGCGGATGGGGTTGATCTGCGGGAATTCCACGACGAACTCCAGCCCCATGCGGTCTACGGGCGAACCGTTGTTCTGATAGGTATTCTTGACGAACGTCCGTTTCGTGGAAGTGGTCTGCATGGCGATCCAGCCGGCCGAGGGGTTGTCCTTGTCACGGACGAAGATTTCGCCCGTCTGGCTGTCGACCCGGAAAGCCGGGTTCGCCGGCATCGTGTATGCAGTCCCGTCGGGCAGCGTGGAGGGCACGCCCATCATATTATAGGAGAACGGCTCGAAGGCGGCGCTCAGCTTATAGGGGTATTTCGTGCGGTTGAAATAGCCGACCAGCGAGATCGAGGTACCCCCGATACGCAGGTCGACGCCGACCTCGGAATTGCGGTTGCGCTGCCATTTCAGGTTGTCGTTGTAGAGTATCCGGTAAGGCTGCGTGTAGTAGACATAGGCGCTCTGCCCCGACCCATAGTTGGTAGCGAACACGGGCGTATCGCGGTATTCGGGCAGCGGGTAAAGCACGTTGAACGACGGCAGCTTCTCGGTGATGCCCCAGCCTCCGCGGACAGTCAGACGGTCGTTGATGCGGATTTTCAGGTTGAAGCGCGGCGAGAGGCTCGACGTATTCTCGTATTGCGTATTTTTGATAAAGGTCTTTTCGGCACGCAGGCCCGCCATCAGTTGCAGCGTGGCCGACCCCAGCGGCACGGTCAGCGTCTCCTCGACGTAGGCCGCGAGGTTATGCATATAGGGGATGTCCGTATACGGACGGGGGCGGTAACCGTTAGGCGCGAGGGGGGGGGCCGCATAGTACTCCCCGTCCCCGACATTGCCGTTGGCACGCCACGAAGCGCCGACTTTGGCATTGCTGTGCACGTCGCCCCAGCTGCGCACCCACGTGGCCTTGAGGTTGGCCGCATAGTCGAGCTGCTTGGAATCGACATATTTGGTCGAGTAATAGACCGGCGGGAGCATATCGGCGATGTAATACCCTTCCTGTTGGGCATGGACGGCCGGAAGGGAGGTCGAATTGAGGTTGTAGGTGCGCTTACGCGCAAGGTTGTCGGTATAGTTGAGCGACGCATCGAAATCCAGGCTCGTGATCCACGGCCTGTTCAGCAGCCATTTGAACGAGGTGTTGGCACGCAGTACATTGTCGCGCACCTTCTCCCACTCGCCTTTCTGGGCATCGGGGTCGTCTTCGGTATTCATACCGCCGATATTGGCCGTCACGCCGAAGTTGAAGCGCAGCACCTCGGAGAAGGTATTTTGGTAGTTGAGCGCCAGCCCCGTGCGGGAATAGGAGGTGTAGGGCGACGTGGGGTTCTTCGTGGCCCGCGTATACTCGACGTTGCTGTTCAGCACGCCGCGGTTTTGCCCCAGGTCGAAGCCCTTCGAGGCGGCGAGCTGTTTGGTGCGTGGGTTGGTGGAGAGGGTCACCGTATAGGGCGTCTTGCCCTTGCGGGTCGAGATTTTCACCACGCCCGACGAGATGTCGCCGTATTCGGCCGAAGGTACGCCCGTCACCACCTCGACCGACTCGATGTTGGTCGCCGACAGGTTGCGTGTGCTGGCACCCGTCGGGTCGCCCAGCGAAGCATTGGTGGAAAGGCGTACGCCGTCGACTTCGACGGCCGTACCGAACGCCGCATTGCCGGCCGTGCTCCCGCCGCTGCGCAGCGAGAAGACATTGTCCTTCATCAGGTCGGGGTTGACCGTCTTGCCGCCCGGCAGCAGTGCCGAGATGTCCGACGCATTGACCATTTGCAGGTGGTCGATGGCATTGCCGCCGATCGTACGCGACGTAGCCATGGCATTGGGCGCCTCCTTGGCCGTAACCACGACGCTCTCCAGTTTCAGGTTATCTTCGGGGGCATAAAGCCTGAGCGGCTCCATCCCCGTACGCACGTCGGCCTCGGTCTCGGTCGTAACGAACCCCAGGCAGGAGACGACGAAGCGCGTTTTCCCGGCCGGGACACCCCTCACCGTGAAATTCCCGTCGGTATCGGCCACGGCCCACAATCCAGACTGCGGCAATTCGACGACCGCCTGTCCGATCGGCTTGTCGGTGTCCTTTATAAGCACCCGCCCCGTAACATCGAGACGCTGCGCCGACACGACGGCCGGGACAATCGTGCATAAAAACAGTAGTAAAAGTTTCCTCATATGCTTGACCTAACGCAACAAATATAACGAAAAAGCATTACCCATAAACCGTTTATGTTATTTTTTTAACATTCGACATGACTTTAGCCTGCAAAAATAACGATTCGGGGCGGAGACGGCAATCACCATATATGGGGATTTTCACCGGCTACCCTACCGGGATATGCGCATGGAAGCGGGCTTTTTCCCTATCATATAATATAGGTCGGGAAGATTAATATATAAATTTTAGTACTTTGTATTGCATAGTATGCATTTTTTGCTTACATTTGCCGATACTACAATTATATTTATTGGTGTTTGGTAATTTTTTATTGATTTTCGATAAAAATAAATTGTTTTTCAAGATTATATTATTACCTTTGTCCCAAGCGCCTCACACACCGCTTACAGATTGTAACCCTCAACAACGCAAACCGCTTTATAACGGCAGACTGAATATGATAAAGCTGGAAAACATCAACAAGACCTATAACAACGGGTCGCCCCTGCACGTGCTCAAAGGTATCGACCTCGACGTCGAAAAGGGCGAACTGGTCTCGATCATGGGCGCCTCGGGATCCGGGAAATCGACCCTGCTCAACATCCTCGGGATTCTCGACGACTACGACAGCGGCAGTTACTACCTGGCCGGACGGCTGATCAAGAACCTCAGCGAAACGCAGGCCGCCGCCGCACGCAACAATATGATCGGCTATATTTTCCAGTCCTTCAACCTGATCAATTACAAGAACGCCGTCGAAAACGTCGCCCTGCCGCTCTACTACCAGGGCGTCTCGCGCCGCAAACGCAACGCTCTGGCACTCGAATACCTCGACATGCTGGGGCTCAGGGAGTGGGCCGACCACATGCCCAACGAAATGTCCGGCGGCCAGAAACAGCGCGTGGCCATCGCCCGGGCACTTATCAACAAGCCCCAGATCATCCTAGCCGACGAACCTACGGGCGCACTGGACAGCGTCACCTCGCAGGAGGTGATGAACCTGCTGCGCAGCGTCAACTCGGACATGGGGATGACCATCATTTGCGTCACACACGAACAGTCGATCGCCGACCAGACGGACAAGATCATCCGACTGACGGACGGCGTCATCAGCAGTATCACCGAAACCGGACTCGGAAAGCGATGAGGGAACTGCTGCTGGAGATCTGGACATCGGTGCGCCGCAACAAGCTGCGCACGTTCCTCACGGGCTTCTCGGTCGCATGGGGCATCTTCATGCTGGTCATCCTGCTCGGCTCGGGCAACGGACTGAAAAACGGCACGCTCTCCAATTTCGGGTCGATGGCCGTCAATTCGGTCATCATCAACGGCGGCTGGACCTCGCAACCCTACAAGGGCTACGACAAGTGGCGGCGCATTAACATCACCAACCGCGACCTGGAGATCCTGCGCACCGAATTTCCCGAAGTGGACAAGGTTTCCGCCCGCGTGCAGGGACCGGGACAATACAACCTCTCCCACGGACGCGACTTTCTGAACAATGCGGCCGTAGTCGGCAGCGACCCGGAATACCGCGAAATCATGAATGTCAGGGTGCTCGACGGACGCTTCCTGAACGATACCGACCTTCGGGAGCGGCGCAAGGTGATCGTCGTGGATAAAAACGTGCGGGATGTCCTGTTTCACGGTCAAAGTCCCGTCGGACAGCACCTCCTGGTCAACGGAACATCGTACAGCATCATCGGTGTTTTCGAGATGGACCAGTTCGGCTCCTACACATTCACCTTCATCCCGCTGACGACCGCCCAACTGCTCTTCAACCACAGCGATCCGAGCGTAGGACAGACCTATCTTTCGGTGAAAGACATCGACACCGATCAGAAAATGGCCGAATTCGAACAGCGGCTCCGCAATCGTCTGGCCGCCGAACACACCTTCGCGCCCGACGACGAAAGCGCCGTCTGGATCTACAACCGCATGGAAGGTTACAAGAACATGATGCTCGTCTTCGGCGGCATCAACCTCTTCATCTGGATCATCGGTCTGGGAACGCTGCTCGCAGGCATCGTGGGCGTGAGCAACATCATGCTGGTAACGGTGCAGGAGCGCACCTTTGAATTCGGCATTCGCAAGGCGCTCGGGGCCAAACCCTCGTCGATCATCCGACTGATCCTGACCGAATCGGTGATGATCACCGCCGCATTCGGCTATATCGGGATGGTGCTCGGCGTATTCGCCATGGAAGGAGTGAACAAGCTCATGACACAAACTCCGCCCGGTGGGGAGAACACGTTCAACATCTTCGTCAATCCGACGTTGAACCTCTCGGTAGCGGTAAGCGCGACGATCGTCCTGGTTCTGGCCGGACTTATCGCAGGTTACATCCCCTCCCGCCGGGCTGCCCGACTGAAGACCGTCGATGCCCTGCGGCACAATAAATAACTGCGCGACAACGAATCCCACAACGACCGGGGAACAGATAAGGAAGCACCCCGGAGTCCGAAGGACGACAAAAGTCCCCTCCCGATGAAGGGATTGAGGGGTGGGTAAGAATTGAATACGCGGCCAAGCCGCGAAACTACGACAGACCGAAAAGAGAACAGCAACAACGAGCCCGGGACACCCGGAAGAAAGAAAAGGAACCAAACTATGACAGGATTTTTCGATACGGATCGCTGGAACGAAATCTGGCAGACGATCTCCCGCAACCGCAGGCGCAGCATCATGACGGCGCTGGGCGTCTTCTGGGGTATCTTCATGCTGATCGTCCTGCTGGGTGCCGGCACGGGGCTGGGCCGCATGTTCCGCGCCCAACTGGGCGGCACGGCCACCAACGCCATTTTCATCATGTCCGACCGCACCTCCGTCCCTTACGAAGGTATGCCTACGGGCCGCAGCTGGGAACTGGACTGGGACGACCTGGAAGCGCTCCGGAAACTACCCCGCATCGAATACATCTCGGCTGTTTGCTGGGGCAATCAACGCAACATGAGCCACCAAGACCACAAAGGCGAATTCGGACTGATGGGCTACTCGCCCGACATGCAGCAGATCGCTCCTCAACAGATTCTCATGGGGCGTTACCTGAACGAAGTCGATGAACTGCGCCAGCGCAAAGTCTGCGTAATCGGGCTTCAGGTCTGGCGCGACCTCTTCCCCGGCGGAGAAGATCCCACAGGCAAAACGATCCAGATCGGCAGCTCCTACTTCACGGTCGTCGGCGTTACCAAACCCCTGGGCGGTATGATGGCCTTCAGCGACCCGGAGCGGACCGTCGTCATCCCGGCGCTGCTCGTACAGCAAATGTACGGACTGGGACGGACGATCGACATGCTGGCACTCACCGGATATGCGGACGAACCGACCCAAGAGGTGATCCAGGAGTGCCGGCAAAGCATCGCCGCACGGCACCTGATCGCTCCCGACGACAAGAAGGCGATCTATTTTCAGGATACCTCCGAGGTCTTCGGCAAGATCATGGGGCTCTTCCGAGGCATCTCCCTGCTTACGTGGATCGTAGGTCTGGGTACGCTGCTCGCGGGCATCGTGGGCATCAGCAACATCATGCTGGTGCTGGTACGCGAACGCACGCAGGAGATCGGCATCCGCCGCGCCATCGGCGCTTCGCCCCTGACGATCCTTTCGCAAATCCTCTCCGAGAGCTTCATCCTCACTTTTATCGCGGGCATCTTCGGTTTCGGTGCGGGCGTAGGCGTTCTCTCCATCGCCGACAGTTTCTACGCGCGGGCCGCCCAGATGGACCAACACCTGCCCGATATTTCATGGCAGATCTCCTTCGGTATGGGAATACTCGCGCTGGGGATCCTCGTCCTGGGCAGCCTGCTGGCAGGCATCATCCCTGCGACCCGGGCACTGCGGATCAAAGCCGTGGATGCGATCCGCGAAGAGTAAACCCCGAAACTCGAAACAAACGCAAAAAACCGACATAATATGAAAAAGTTTCTGAAGATTTTCCTGGGCATCCTGTTCCTCGCGCTGCTCGTCGGCACATTCGTCTTCCTCTGGAACAAAACCCGCCCCGTGAAGGTGG